>OGEM01000682.1_pt1 | contig 19922 bp, 20 predicted proteins | sample 1570741 | NCBI WGS metagenome assembly OGEM01 (sample SAMEA2582141, study PRJEB24529) | metagenome | biome: Human gut stool | place: China | collected 2011
GCTATTTTTGTTGCTTGAGCACTTGCAACAAACTGGTGATGAATTGCCTGATATAAAACTTCGGGATTAATTTGATCAGCTTTTCCTTTAATCCCACCACCATTAAAGGGGGCATGAAGAATAACATTTATTTCATTGAATGTTAGCCAGTATTTCACCAGACCATCAAATGCTTCAAAGCAGGTTCTGGCGTAGCGGCTGAAAAACTCCACCAGCTTGCGGTTACGCCAGGAGCCATATTCGGTGACCAGATGCATTGGCACATCGAAGTGGCACAACGTGACCAGCGGTTCGATACCGTACTTTTTACACTCTTCAAAGACAGAACGGTAAAAAGCAATGCCCTGCTGGTTGGGCGTCAGTTCATCGCCCTGCGGGAAGAGGCGGCTCCAGGCAATTGAGGTACGGAAAACCTTGAATCCCATCTCTGCCATCAGGGCGATATCTTCTTTATAACGATGATAAAAATCCGTCGCCTCATGGCTGGGATAAAACTCGTCATCGCGCAACTGAAAACGTTTTTCCAGCCCCAGTTTCACCGCCATTCGATGCTCGCCATGTGGGATCATATCGACCGTTGTCAGTCCTTTGCCACCTTCACGGAACGCACCTTCAGACTGGTTGGCGGCAAGCGCGCCGCCCCATAAAAAACCTTCTGGAAATACTGACATTTTCATCCTCAATTAAGACTTACTTCTTTGGCGATGGTCGGTTGTACGCTCTGATGCTTTCGCGCCTGGGCAGCCGCTTCCTCAACAGGAATATCCTCAAAGCCGAGCAATAGTGTGAGGATAAACGACAGCACCACCGCCAGCGCCATGACCGCGAACACCCAGACGATGCTCATTGGATTCGCCGGATCGAAGAACTGCACGCTGGTAAATAGCCCCGGCGCTGCCATTGAGTGGCTGGCAAGCCCCGCCATACCGGCAACCGCGCCGCAAATAAAACCGCTGATAAGACTGGCGATAAGCGGACGTTTCAGGCGGATCGCCACGCCGTATAACGCCGGTTCGGAAATCCCCGCCATAATGGCTGATGCCGCCGCAGCCAGCGCCGTCTGGCGCAGTTCCGGGTTTTTCGTTTTCCACGCCACCGCCAGTGATGAACCGCCCAGCGACAGGTTAGCGCCGATCTCTGACGGCATGACCATCCCTTCTTTGCCGGTTTCGGCAATGGTCTGAATGATGGTTGGCGTAAAGACGCGGTGCATCCCGGTCATTACCAGCAGAGGCCACAGCGCGCCCATAATGGCGACTGAAAGCCAGCCCAGATAACCATGAATGGTGTAAACCAGCGCCGAAATGGCGCTACCGATCCAGATACCAATCGGGCCAATCAGCAGAATTGCCAGCGGTGCGGCAATCAACACAATCAGCATTGGTTTGAGGAAGTTTTTGGTCACCGCCGGTGTAATGCTGTCCACCCAGCGTTCGATATATGACAGGCACCAGGTCATCACCAGCGCCGGGATCACCGTGTAGGTGTATTTCACCGCGGTGACCGGGATCAGGGCAAATTCTACATGTTCACCCTGGGCCGCTTTCGCCATCAGTTCAATAAAACTCGGATGTACCAGCACACCCGCGATGGCAATCGCCAGCGACATATTGGTTTTAAATTTGATGGCGGCAGATGCCGCGACCATTAGCGGCAGGAAGAAGAAAGCACCGTCACCAATCACATTCAGAATGGTTAAAGTCGGCGATCCTTTTGTCAGCACGCCGCTCATCTCGAGGATCATCGCCAGCAGTTTGACCATCGATCCGCCGATAATCGCCGGGATCAGCGGTGACATGGTGCCGATCAGCGCATCGAGGATCCCCGCACCAATGCGACGTAGCGTGAGTTTGGGTTTACCCACGGGCTGTGCGGGCTGCATATCTCCCGGCAGCAGGCTGACGACTTCCTGAAAGGCTTGTGAAACGGTATTGCCGATAATCACCTGACACTGGTTGTCACTACGTACCACGCCGAGCACGCCGGGGATGGTTTTTAACGTCGGGCTGTCGATAAGCGCATCATCTTTGATAACAAAGCGCAACCGCGTCATACAGTGCGTGACCGCCGAGATGTTATCAACGCCGCCCAGTGCCGCTATCACCGAGCGTGCCAGCGCCGCATAATTTTTGGCCATCGGATTTTATCCTGTTATCAGTAGGGTAGATGTAGTTGTTATCAGTCGACGTGACGGAAAAATGCCGATGCTGAAACGGAATTAAGAAACCGGTTTCACAAAATCATGAATAGTTGTCACTAAATAAGCAAGAGAGTGAATTGTTCATTTTTTATATTTGTGAAACCGGTCACCTGAATATTTTTCCCGCCGATTGCGCAAGGACAATCGGCAAACGGTGCAGTACACTGCGTTAATTGCGTGTAAAGGGATGAAAATGATGACGACGATGCTGGAAGTGGCGAAGCGCGCCGGGGTTTCAAAAGCGACCGTTTCCCGCGTGCTTTCAGGTAATGGCTACGTCAGCCAGGAGACTAAAGATCGCGTGTTTCAGGCGGTAGAAGAGAGCGGTTACCGTCCAAACTTGCTGGCGCGCAATCTGTCGGCGAAGAGTACTCAGACGCTGGGGCTGGTAGTGACCAACACACTTTACCACGGCATTTATTTTAGTGAATTACTCTTTCATGCCGCGCGAATGGCGGAAGAGAAAGGGCGACAGTTGCTATTGGCAGATGGTAAACACAGCGCCGAAGAAGAGCGCCAGGCGATTCAGTATCTGCTGGATTTGCGCTGCGACGCCATTATGATTTACCCGCGTTTTTTAAGCGTGGATGAGATTGATGACATCATTGACGCACACAGTCAGCCGATAATGGTGCTTAATCGCCGCCTGCGCAAAAATAGCAGCCATAGCGTCTGGTGCGATCATAAACAGACCAGCTTTAACGCCGTGGCAGAGTTGATAAACGCCCGGCATCAGGAGATTGCTTTCCTTACCGGCTCGATGGATTCCCCCACCAGCATTGAACGTCTTGCCGGGTATAAAGACGCGCTGGCGCAGCATGGTATTGCGCTCAATGAAAAACTTATCGCTAACGGTAAATGGACGCCCGCCAGCGGGGCCGAAGGGGTAGAAACGTTGCTCGAACGTGGGGCTAAATTTAGCGCGTTAGTTGCCAGTAACGACGATATGGCGATAGGTGCGATGAAAGCGTTGCACGAGCGCGGCGTAGCGGTGCCAGAGCAGGTGTCAGTTATCGGATTCGATGATATCGCAATTGCCCCCTATATCGTTCCGGCGCTCTCCAGCGTAAAAATTCCGGTGACTGAGATGATTCAGGAAATTATTGGACGGCTGATTTTTATGCTCGATGGGGGTGCTTACACACCGCCGAAAACCTTCAGCGGAAAACTGATCCGCCGCGACTCACTCATTGCTCTTTCGCGATAAACATTGTCATCACATGTCATCGTCACTAGTGTCGATGACATCTTTTTTCCTGCATTACAGAAATTAATTTCCTTAAATAACAGTAAATTAAAAACTGGCATGATTTGTGAATGTATCGGCGCATTAACTGTCATTGCTGGAGAATTTGATGAACCGTTTCATCATTGCTGACGCGAGTAAATGTATTGGTTGCCGTACCTGTGAAGTGGCGTGCGTGGTTTCTCATCAGGAAAATCAGGACTGTGCATCGCTGACCCCGGAAACATTTTTACCGCGTATCCATGTCATTAAAGGTGTGAACATTTCCACGGCGACAGTTTGCCGTCAGTGTGAAGATGCACCGTGCGCTAACGTCTGCCCGAATGGTGCTATCAGCCGTGATAAAGGGTTTGTTCATGTGATGCAGGAACGTTGCATTGGTTGCAAAACCTGCGTTGTGGCTTGCCCGTATGGCGCGATGGAAGTGGTGGTACGTCCGGTGATTCGCAACAGCGGCGCGGGGCTGAATGTACGGGCTGACAAAGCCGAAGCCAATAAATGCGACCTGTGCAACCATCGTGAAGACGACCCGGCGTGTATGGCGGCTTGCCCGACCCATGCGCTAATTTGTGTCGATCGCAATAAACTTGAACAACTGAGCGCAGAAAAACGCCGCCGTACGGCGCTGATGTTCTAAAAATCTTACAGAACTGTTCTGGCATCAAAGGAATTCCCGGAAATATTCGTAGAATACGGAGCGGGCGGTATCGCCGACCTGTGACTGCCGGATGCGACGCTGTCGTGTCCGGCTGGGCGGGTTACGCAATTCATGATGGCGGGAATAACTCAATGGCAAAAAACACATCTTGCGGTGTCCAACTGCGTATTCGTGGCAAAGTGCAGGGCGTCGGTTTTCGTCCGTTTGTCTGGCAGTTGGCACAGCAATTAGATCTTCACGGCGATGTCTGTAATGACGGCGATGGCGTAGAAGTCCGGCTGCTGGAAGACCCGGAAACGTTTCTTGTTCAATTGCATCAGCACTGCCCGCCGCTGGCGCGTATTGATAGCGTCGAGCGTGAGCCGTTTATCTGGTCACAACTGCCCACCGAGTTCACTATACGCCAGAGCACAGGCGGCACCATGAATACGCAAATTGTTCCCGATGCCGCTACTTGTCCTGCCTGTCTTGCCGAAATGAATACCCCAGGCGAGCGGCGTTATCGTTATCCGTTTATCAACTGTACTCACTGTGGCCCGCGCTTCACCATTATTCGCGCCATGCCTTACGACCGCCCGTTTACCGTGATGGCGGCGTTTCCGCTGTGTCCGTCCTGTGATAAAGAGTACCGTGACCCGCTCGATCGTCGCTTCCACGCCCAGCCGGTGGCCTGCCCGGAGTGTGGCCCGCATCTTGAATGGGTAAGTCATGGTGAACATGCAGAACAAGAGGCGGCATTACAGGCAGCTATCGCACAGTTAAAAATGGGCAACATTGTCGCCATCAAAGGGATTGGCGGATTTCATCTTGCCTGCGATGCACGTAACAGTAACGCGGTGGCGACACTTCGGGCGCGCAAACATCGCCCGGCGAAACCGCTGGCGGTCATGTTGCCAGTGGCAGAAGGTTTACCAGACGCTGCGCGCCAGTTGCTTACCACGCCCGCCGCGCCGATTGTGCTGGTGGATAAAAAATACGTTCCTGAGCTTTGTGATGATATCGCCCCTGGCCTTAACGAAGTCGGGGTAATGTTGCCTGCGAACCCGCTTCAGCATTTGCTGTTACAGGAACTGCAATGTCCGCTGGTGATGACCTCCGGCAACCTGAGCGGTAAACCACCGGCTATCAGCAACGAACAGGCGCTGGCGGATTTGCAGGGCATTGCCGACGGATTCTTGCTACATAACCGCGACATCGTGCAGCGGATGGATGATTCGGTGGTGCGCGAAAGCGGCGAAATGCTGCGCCGTTCGCGGGGGTATGTGCCGGATGCGCTGGCTTTGCCTCCGGGCTTTAAAAATGTTCCGCCTGTGCTGTGTCTCGGTGCGGATCTGAAAAACACCTTCTGCCTGGTGCGCGGCGAACAAGCGGTGTTGAGTCAGCATCTGGGCGATTTAAGTGACGATGGCATCCAGATGCAGTGGCGCGAAGCGTTACGCCTGATGCAAAACATCTACGATTTCACCCCGCAATACGTTGTGCATGACGCGCATCCGGGCTATGTCTCCAGCCAGTGGGCGCGTGAAATGAATCTGCCGACGCAAACGGTACTGCATCATCATGCCCATGCAGCGGCGTGTCTGGCAGAGCATCAGTGGCCGCTGGATGGCGGTGATGTCATTGCGTTGACGCTCGACGGTATCGGTATGGGGGAGAACGGCGCTTTGTGGGGCGGCGAGTGCCTGCGGGTGAACTATCGCGAATGTGAGCACCTGGGCGGCTTGCCTGCAGTGGCGCTTCCGGGTGGCGATTTGGCAGCGAAGCAGCCGTGGCGAAACCTGCTGGCGCAGTGCCTGCGCTTTGTGCCGGAGTGGCAGAATTACTCTGAAACAGCAAGTGTGCAACAGCAAAACTGGAGCGTGCTGGCGCGGGCCATTGAGCGTGGAATTAACGCGCCGCTGGCGTCATCGTGTGGGCGTTTTTTCGATGCAGTGGCGGCGGCACTGGGCTGTGCGCCAGCCACGTTAAGTTATGAAGGTGAAGCGGCTTGTGCTCTGGAGGCGCTCGCAGCCTCATGCCACGGAGTGACGCATCCGGTGACAATGCCGCGGGTGGACAATCAACTGGATCTCGCCACTTTCTGGCAGCAGTGGCTGAACTGGCAGGCACCGGTTAATCAACGCGCGTGGGCGTTTCATGATGCGCTGGCGCAGGGTTTTGCCGCGTTGATGCGTGAGCAGGCCACGATGCGTGGTATCACTACGCTGGTATTTAGCGGCGGGGTTATTCATAACCGTTTGCTGCGTGCACGTCTGGCGCATTATCTCGCTGATTTCACATTGCTCTTTCCACAGAGTTTACCGGCGGGTGATGGCGGTTTGTCTCTGGGGCAGGGGGTTATTGCTGCGGCGCGTTGGTTAGCGGGTGAAGTCCAGAACGGATAAAACGTGTTGCATTTGGACACCATTGCCGGATGCGGCGTAAACGCCTTATCCGGCCTACACATGCGTCCCCGTAGGTCGGATAAGACGCGCCAGCGTCGCATCCGACATTTTAGGCACAGTAGCCCACCTACATCGGCAATGTTTTCAACAATCCAAATGCCTCTTTCATCCGATCCTCACTGACCACAAAGGCGCGAAGCTGGTCAGCATCGTCAACGCCGCGCGCCACCATTCCCTGGCGTTCGGTATTAATTTGCCAGCGTAAATCCTGACGCTGGGTTTCGCCTGCCAGATGCAGCGGTAATTCCGGCGTTTTGATTTTCACCAGCATCGCCGGGAGTTTCAGCGGCGTGTTATTGCCGAGAAGATTTTTTGCCAGCACCATCGCGCTAAGTTGAATCGGCTGGAGGAACGGCAATACCTGACCGTTAATTTCCGCGCAATCGCCCAGCGCGTAAATATCGGTATTACTGGTTTGCAGATAACTATCGACGCAAACGCCGCGATTAATCGTCAGCCCGGCGCGTCGTGCCAGGGCGGTTTCCGGGCGCAGTCCGGTGGCGGCAATTACCGCATCCACTTCGATGCTACGCTGGCGGTCCAGCGTTGCCAGAATGCCAGAATCCGTTTTTTCCAGCCCCTGTAACTGAGATTTCAACAGCAGATGAACGCCCATCTCCGTCAACCGATGCTGCAAGCGGCTGCTTACTTCCGGTGGCATTAACGACGCCAGAATACTGGCAGCGTTGTCGATTAGCGTGACCGCTTTGCCTGCACGACAAAAATCCATCGCCAGTTCGCTACCAATCAAACCACCGCCAACAATCAACACGCGTCGGGCATCCCGCAGTTGCGTTTCACAGGCGCGATACTCTTGCTGACTATTTAACGTCAGCATTAACTAACGCCCAGGCACAGGCGGGACAAAGGCACTGGCACCGGTTGCCAGTACTAGCTTGTCGTATTGCCACTGATTATTCTGGCTTTTCACCACACGGGCTTCGGCATCGATATCCGTCACCCAGGTTTGTGGAAACAGGTGCAGATTAAACTGCTCGGCAAATTCACCCGCCGTCTGGCGGGTAAGGTCATCGGCACGTTGCCCCTGACTGATAACATGGCTGATGTCAGGTTTGTTGTACTCATCCATGCTGTCGGCGGCAATCAAGGTTAATGAAATAGTGGCGTCCTGTTTGCGAATATTTTTCACCAGTTGTCGGGCGGCGAAGCCCGAACCAATGATCACAATGCCGTTGCTCATTTTGCCTCCGATGCCAGTTCGTCAAAGACGTCTTTGCCAAGGGAGCATTCCGGGCACAGGAAGTTATCCGGGACTTCACTCCACGGCGTTCCTGGCGCAACGTCCTGCATTGGCTCGCCTTTTGCCGGATCGTAAATCCACTGGCAGACGCTGCACTGCATCCGTGGGCCGAGGTCAGCCGTCGTGGTGGCAGAGGTTTCTTCTTTAACCACCGAATTCACCGTGCTCTGCGGCAGCGGCGCGAGCGCCCACTGACGGGCGATTTCGCGACCGTGTTCACGACATAGCTCCAGAGCGTCCTGGTCCGGTCGCCATTTGGCTTTCAGGCTGAGCGACATTTCGAAACCCGCATCCTGCAGGCGCGTGGAAAGACGATCCACCGCACCGCCGCTCCAGCCGTGAGATCCGAAAGCACTGGCGCGTTTGTTACGGAAGCGTAATCCGGTCATCTCCTCCACCAGCCCGGCGATTTTCGGCATCATCACGTTATTCATCGTCGAAGTGCCGACCAGCACGCCTTTTGAGCGGAAGACATTGGTCAGGATTTCGTTTTTATCGCTTCGGGCGACGTTGAAAATTTTCACCGCCACGCGTGGGTCGGTTTCCGCAATTCCCTGGGCGATAGCGTCAGCCATCATGCGGGTGTTATTCGACATGGTGTCGTAGAAAATGGTGATTCTGTCTTCCTGATAATCAGCCGCCCATTTCAGGTACAGCTCGACAATTTGCGTCGGGTTATCGCGCCATACCACGCCGTGGGAAGTGGCTATCATATCGACTGGTAAGTTAAAGCCCAGGATCTCGGTAATTTTCGGCGTTACCAGGCGGCTGAACGGCGTCAGGATATTGGCGTAGTAACGTTGGCACTGCTCGAAAAGCTCCGTCTGATCCACTTCATCGTTGAACAGATGCTCGTCGCAGTAGTGCTGACCGAAAGCATCGTTACTGAACAGCACCGCGTCGCCTGTCAGGTAAGTCATCATGCTGTCCGGCCAGTGCAGCATTGGTGTTTCGACAAAAATGAGCTGTTTGCCGTTGCCGATATCCAGCGTGTCGCCAGTTTTCACCACATTAAAATTCCACTCCGGATGATGGTGATGACCATTTATCGAGTCGATAGCGTTGGCAGTACAGTAGATCGGCGTATCGGGAATTTGTGCCATCAGTTCGGTCAGCGCCCCAGCGTGGTCCTCTTCTGCATGGTTAATCACGATGTAATCGATATCCGCCAGATCGATTTCATTACGCAGGTTCTGCACAAATTCGCGGCTGAATTTATGGTCGACGGTGTCGATCAGCACGTTTTTTTCTTCGCGGATGAGGTAGCTATTGTAGCTGCTGCCGCGCAGCGTTTTATATTCCGTGCCGTGAAAATCACGCACTTCCCAGTCACGTTGACCAACCCAATGAATGTTATTTTTCACCACAATAGACATAGCAACCTCAATTTATTCAGCGTGTTCTAAAAAGATGTCTTGCTAATTGCAGATTGCGTGCCAGTTTTTTATCTGATTGTTTTTACTCTATAAATAAAATTATGCCCATTAATGAGTAGTCAAAATGACTATCAATCAAATGGTCGATATGACAATATCTATAGTCAAATTGACAGTGAGGCAAAGATGAGTTTTTCCGTTGATGTGCTGGCGAATATCGCCATCGAATTGCAGCGTGGGATTGGTCATCAGGATCGTTTTCAGCGCCTGATCACCACGCTGCGTCAGGTGCTGGAGTGCGATGCGTCTGCGTTGCTACGTTACGATTCGCGGCAGTTTATTCCGCTTGCCATCGACGGTCTGGCAAAGGATGTACTCGGTAGACGCTTTGCGCTGGAAGGGCATCCACGGCTGGAAGCGATTGCCCGCGCCGGGGATGTGGTGCGCTTTCCCGCAGACAGCGAATTGCCCGATCCCTATGACGGTTTGATTCCCGGGCAGGAGAGTCTGAAGGTTCACGCCTGCGTTGGTCTGCCATTGTTTGCCGGGCAAAACCTGATCGGCGCATTGACGCTCGACGGGATGCAGCCCGATCAGTTCGATGTTTTCAGCGACGAAGAGCTACGGCTGATTGCTGCGCTGGCGGCGGGAGCGTTAAGCAATGCGTTGCTGATTGAACAACTGGAAAGCCAGAATATGCTGCCAGGCGATGCCACGCCGTTTGAAGCGGTGAAACAGACGCAGATGATTGGCTTGTCGCCAGGCATGACGCAATTGAAAAAAGAGATTGAGATTGTGGCGGCGTCCGATCTCAACGTCCTGATCAGCGGTGAGACTGGAACCGGTAAGGAGCTGGTGGCGAAAGCGATTCATGAAGCCTCGCCACGGGCGGTGAATCCGCTGGTCTATCTCAACTGTGCTGCACTGCCGGAAAGTGTGGCGGAAAGTGAGTTGTTCGGGCATGTGAAAGGAGCGTTTACTGGCGCTATCAGTAACCGCAGCGGGAAGTTTGAAATGGCGGATAACGGCACGCTGTTTCTGGATGAGATCGGCGAGTTGTCGTTGGCATTGCAGGCCAAGCTGCTGAGGGTGTTGCAGTATGGCGATATTCAGCGCGTTGGCGATGACCGTTGTTTGCGGGTCGATGTGCGCGTGCTGGCGGCGACTAACCGTGACTTACGGGAAGAGGTACTGGCAGGGCGATTTCGCGCCGATTTGTTTCATCGCCTGAGCGTGTTTCCACTTTCAGTGCCGCCGCTGCGTGAGCGGGGCGATGATGTCATTCTGCTGGCGGGGTATTTCTGCGAGCAGTGTCGTTTGCGGCTGGGGCTCTCCCGCGTGGTATTAAGTGCCGGAGCGCGAAATTTACTGCAACACTACAATTTTCCAGGGAACGTTCGTGAACTGGAACATGCTATTCATCGGGCGGTAGTTCTGGCGAGAGCCACCCGCAGCGGCGATGAAGTGATTCTTGAGGCGCAACATTTTGCTTTTCCTGAGGTGACGTTGCCGACGCCAGAAGTGGCGGCGGTGCCCGTTGTTAAGCAAAATCTTCGTGAAGCGACAGAAGCGTTCCAGCGTGAAACTATTCGTCAGGCACTGGCACAAAATCATCACAACTGGGCTGCCTGCGCGCGGATGCTGGAAACCGACGTCGCCAACCTGCATCGGCTGGCGAAACGTCTGGGATTGAAGGATTAAATAATCCCGGCCTGATAGAAATCCTGCAAGTTAATTGCGCCGGTGAGTTTGCCGTTTTCATCCACCACCGGTGCGGCAGTGATTTTGCGCTTCATCAGGATCTCTTTGGCGTCGATGGCGCGACTTTGCGATTGCAACGTGGTGCCGCCGACCGTCATCGCTTCATTGACTGGCGTGGTGAGTGCGCCGCCGCCAACCAGCCAGCGACGTAAATCGCCGTCGGTAAAGACGCCTTGTACCTGTTGTTGAGCGTCACATACCGCCACCAGCCCCAGACCAGTGCGGCTGAGTTCCAGCATCGCATCCATCACGCTGGCGGTTAACGCCACCTGTGGGATGGCATCGTCACGGCGCATCAGATGATGCACTTTATTCAGCAAGCGAGCGCCCAGTGCCCCGGCTGGGTGGGAGCGGGCAAAATCTTCTTCATTAAATCCGCGCGCCTGCATGACCGCCATCGCCAGCGCGTCACCCATCATCAGGGTATTGACGGTGCTGGAGGTCGGCGCAAGGTGCATCGGGCAGGCTTCGCGTTCTACGGAGATATCCAGCACCGCTTTTGCCGCCAGGCCCAGCGGTGACGTCGGTTTGCCGGTCATCGCCAGCAGCGCGATAGATTTATCTTCCAGACGCGGAATAATCAGATCCAGTTCCTTCGCGCCACCGGAGTAAGAGATAAACAGCATCACATCGCGGCTTTCGATCATCCCCAGATCGCCGTGCAGCGCTTCTGCCGGATGGACAAAAAAAGCCGGAGTGCCGGTACTGGCAAGCGTTGCGGCGATTTTCTTACCAATGTGGCCCGATTTGCCAATTCCCGAAACCACCACTTTGCCTTCGCAGTGCAGGATGATATTGGCGGCGCGAACAAAATCATCGCCCAGACGTTCCGGTAAACGGCTTGCTTCCTGCAACTCCAGCATTAACGTCTGACGTCCCGCGTTCAGTAGTGCTTCACTCATTGCTCTCTCCGGTTATGATCACATCGATCCCTTTCTTTTCCAGCGCCTGACGAAACGCCGGATCGATACCTGCGTCGGTAATCAGCTTATCGACGCTTTCAAGACTGCAAACTACGTTGGGGCTTTTACGGCCAAACTTTGATGAGTCCGCCATCAAAATCACTTCGCGCGCGGCATTGCACATTGCCTTACTGACGGTATAAACCTCGTTGAACGTGGTTACGCCCGCATTGAGATCGATGCCGTCGGTGCCCATAAACAATTTATCGAAGGTGAAATGCTCGAAGGCATTCTCTGCCAGTTGCCCGTGAAATGAGGCCGATTTTTTGCGAAACGTTCCGCCTGGCATCAGGATAGTTTGTTCGTTATCCAGTTCGGATAGCGCATTGACGATATGCAGGCTGTTGGTCATCACTGTGATGTTATTAAAGCGCGAGAGCAGGGGAACCATCTGCAAAACGGTACTGCCAGCATCAAGAATGATCGAATCGCCATCATGGATAAAACTAACGGCAGCTTCTGCAATCAGCTCTTTCTTGTGGGTGTTGATGAGTGTTTTATGATCGATAGGCGGATCGGATTCCTCTTTATTCAACACCACTCCGCCATAAGTACGAATGACGGTTCCGGCATGTTCCAGAATGACCAGATCTTTGCGAATGGTTGTGCCTGTGGTGTCAAAGTATTGCGCCAATTCTTCAACCGAGCATTTACCCTGCTTTTGCAGATACTCCAGAATGGCGGCCTGACGCTGACGAGGTTTCATGGGCGTGATTACCTGATTTAGGTTTCAAAATGATAACTTCGCAAGCAAGTAACATTCACAACGAAATTATCCACGTTTCAGTTTAAGCGCCAATGATAGAGCATTCTGTGATAGTGGATCATGGGGAAAGATCACATCGGGCTGTAAATCACCCGCATGCATACCGGTAATTGCGGGAATTTTTTGCGGTCGGGCGAAGACGGTCAGTCCTTTCATAAACAAGGTGTCGACGATGCGTTGCTGATCGTCCAGGGCGATGACGACCACGACCCGCGGTTTAAAGCGCCCGCTGGAACGGCCCACGCCAACCCGCCCTTGCTGGCATAGTGTGTCGAAGGCACGGTTAAAACGAGAAATTTGCCAGCCGCCTAAGGCCAGTTGCGCACACCAGGCGATAACGGCGACGGTGATGAGTGCGGATACCATAACTTTTCCTTAATGTAGTGGCGGAAGTCCTGTATGCCTGATGAGCGTAGCGCATCAGGCATTCTATAGTCTCACGGAGATCCTTAATGGATCTCCGCTGTTGATCAGAACATCACCTGACCGCCGGTGACATTGATCGACTGACCAGTGCAGTACGACGCCTTAGGACTGGCGTAGAACAGCAGCATATTCAGCACATCTTGATAATCGCAGCCGCGTTTGAGCGGTACTTTGTCGATGTAATACTGCTCGACTTGATCCGGTTTGATACCCAGCTTGGTCGCGTATTGTGGCAACAGTGACTGGAACATCGGCGATTTCAGCAGATTACCGAGCATCAGTGAATGCACCGTAATGCCGTACTCCGCCAGATCCAGCGCCAGTGATTGAGTCAGCCCGACGCCACCAAATTTCGCTGCGCTGTAGCCAGAGTTGTGTTTGCTGCCCACTTTGCCGGATTTCGAGTTGATCTGAATAATGCGCCCCTGAATCCCGTCGCGGATCATCAAACGCGAAAATTCACGCGCACACAGGAAATAACCCACCAGATTCACCTGTAGCGAACGGTCAAAATCGCCGAGCTGGAAGTCGCTGATAAAGGCTGCTTTTGCTATTCCGGCGCTGTAGACCAGCAAATCCACGCGACCAAAGATTTCATCTACCCCACGAGAAAGCGCCAGAACGCTTTGCTCGCTAGTGGCGTCAGCACCAAAACCGTACGCCATACTTTCACCATATTCGGCGTTAATTTCTTGTGCCACATTTGCGGCTTTGTCGCTCTGAATATCGACAACCGCGACGCGATACCCCTCGGCAGCCAGACCGTGGCACAGGAACGCGCCTAAGGTTTGCCCACCACCGATGACAACGGCAACCTGATTCATTTTTTACTCCTTAACAGATTCAAACTTCAAAACCGATCCCGGCGCGATATCGTCGGGGACAGGGCCTGCCACATGGACAGTGCCCGGAAATTCCGCTTCGCTTAAACCATCGAAGCGCAGGGTGACATGACCCAGTTCGCGAAGGTTGTCTTCCGCCACGCTGCCAACAGCGGTCACCGGATAGCGATGCTGCCCGAGTGAAAATTGCAAACCGGGATGGAGTGCACCTTTCAACTCGCCGTGGCAATGAATGAAGCAATACTCTTCGAGATCCGCAGGCGCGCCTTCACGAAAGGTGATGAGCATCTGGTCGCTGAGGGCGTCAGTGGCACTCGCGCCGATACGGGTGATGGTGGTCTGATAAATAACGGTCATGTTTCAGCCTCTATTGATAGATAAAACCGGAGACAAACCAGGCGATCAGTACAGTCGGCGCGCCGGTTAAAAAGCGGCTCACCAGTACAGAAGGGACACCGACGCGAACCGTGTCCTGACGGGCTTCCGCCAGCGACAAACCGACCGGGATGAAGTCGCAGGCCGCCTGCGCGTTGATGGCAAACAGTGCCGGTAAAGCCAGATGCGGCGGAATATTGCCGAGACCAATCTGCACGCCAATCAATACGCCGATAACCTGTGCGATAACTGCGCCTGGGCCGAGGAAAGGTGAAAGCAGTGGGAAGGAACAGATGAGCGCCAGCATGACCAGACCCAGTGGATGGCTCGCCAGCGGAGCAAGACCGTGGGCAATCCAGTCGCCAAGACCGGAAGCCATAATGATGCCGATAAGCGCCGAGACGAATGCCATAAACGGCAGAATGGTTTTTAATACAGTGTCGATGGTGTCACGACCAGATTGAAACAGCACCGCAACGGCGGACCCCATGCCCATTCCCACCTTCGCCAGTAAACCATCGCTTTGTTCGGTGATTTTCTTGCTGGTGTCATAGTCACGGCCCACGGAAGAGGGTTGTGGTGTCGCATCACCTACTACAGTGATGTTTTCTTCTTTTACGCCAGAGACATAAATATCTTCCACAATGTACTGCGCCAGCGGACCGGACTTGCCCGTCGAGTGGATATTAATGGTGGGAATACGTCGTTTCGGATAGATGCCGCAGCGTAATGTGCCGCCACAGTCGATTACCGCGACACCAATTTCCGCCTCCGCGGGTTCACCTTCTTTAAATCCGTCAATAGCCTGCCAGCCAGTAAGCTGTGCCAGTTTGTCAACAATCGCAGGCCGGGTACCGGCGGTGATATAGACGATTTTTTTTCCCGGCGTGGCTTTCAGCTCAAGCGGGCCGCCCCAGCCACCCGTTCCTTTTTCGATCCGAATATGCGTCATGATGTTGCTCCTGCCAGGTGAACTTTTTGTTCAAGTTGAATGCCCATCTTTTTCTCAAAAATGGCGGTGGTCAGATCGGTCACCCAGCCGCGGAAGAAATTGGTGACCAGACCAACCAGCAGATAACTCACCGCCAGTGGGCCAAGTGGCAGGTTCAGCGTTGTCAGACCGCTGGCAATGCCAAGATAAACAAACAGTTCGCCAGGGTTGATATGGGGGAAGAGGCCATTCATTGAGTGGCAGCTATAAGAGGCGGCCGCGTAGTAGCTGGGTTTGTACTTTTCCGGCATAAAGCGACCCAGGCTTAAGGTCATCGGATTGCAAAAGACAAACGTGCCAATGCACGGTAACAGTAGGTAACGGGAAACAGGGTTACCGGCGCAACGTTGAGCAAAACGTTCAATACGATGCTGACCGATAAAATTAATCAGTGCGTTCATGATAACCAGCAGGCTAATCAACAGCGGAAGAATGCCGGTCACCATCCCGGTAAACACCTCTCCGCCCTTTTGGAACAGCCCGATAAACCACTCTGCACCATGAGTAATGGTTTCTATCATTGTTCTCTCCTTCAGGATTTATTGTTTTATTACCAAACGGCAACCTAATCTAATCAGATTGAAAGATTTAAAAGTGTTATTTTGATCGCAAAATGAAAGATAAATATTTTAATTTGAAAGTTTGAATAAAAGGATAGCGAGGGGAATGAGTTGAGTTATGTAAAGTCCGTATCGGGCAGTGACTACCGCTTCCTTGTGCGGGGCGTGATGCTTTACCATACTTGCCCCTGGTTGAATCTGTTAAATGGACCCCTCATGTTCAAGCGTCGTTATGTAACATTGCTTCCCCTTTTTGTGTTGCTTGCCGCCTGTAGCAGCAAGCCAAAACCTACTGAGACTGAAACGACCACCGGAACGCCGTCTGGCGGCTTCCTGCTTGAGCCGCAGCACAATGTGATGCAGATGGGCGGCGATTTCGCTAATAACCCGAATGCCCAGCAGTTCATCGACAAAATGGTGAACAAACACGGTTTCGATCGTCAGCAGTTGCAGGAAATTCTCTCCCAGGCGAAACGTCTGGATTCGGTACTGCGGCTGATGGATAACCAGGCACCAACCACATCGGTGAAACCGCCATCAGGTCCGAACGGCGCATGGCTGCGTTATCGCAAAAAATTTATTACGCCGGACAACGTGCAGAACGGTGTGGTTTTCTGGAATCAGTATGAAGATGCGTTGAATCGCGCGTGGCAGGTGTATGGCGTACCGCCGGAAATTATCGTCGGGATTATCGGCGTTGAAACCCGCTGGGGGCGCGTGATGGGGAAAACTCGCATCCTCGATGCGCTGGCAACGCTGTCATTTAACTACCCACGCCGCGCGGAGTATTTCTCTGGCGAGCTGGAAACCTTCCTGTTGATGGCGCGCGACGAGCAGGACGATCCGCTCAATCTGAAAGGTTCCTTTGCCGGGGCGATGGGCTACGGACAGTTTATGCCGTCGTCTTACAAACAATATGCGGTAGATTTCAGCGGCGACGGGCATATCAACCTGTGGGATCCGGTTGATGCGATCGGTAGCGTGGCGAACTATTTCAAAGCGCACGGCTGGGTGAAAGGCGATCAGGTCGCGGTAATGGCAAACGGTCAGGCTCCAGGCTTGCCAAATGGCTTCAAAACTAAGTACAGCATTTCGCAGCTTGCCGCCGCAGGTTTAACGCCACAGCAGCCGCTGGGCAACCATCAACAAGCCAGCCTGCTGCGTCTGGATGTTGGCACCGGCTACCAGTACTGGTACGGTCTGCCGAACTTCTACACCATCACCCGTTACAACCACAGTACCCATTACGCAATGGCGGTCTGGCAGTTAGGACAAGCCGTGGCGCTGGCGCGAGTACAGTAGCTATTTACAAAAGGGGGGCGTGAGCTTCCCTCTGGCTAATCAGCTTTTTTCTGAATCCTCCTCGTAAAATTGCAACGCCAACACCATCTTCCTGACGAAAGTGCTATCTTGTCCGGCATAAATTTTTGACTGACAGAGGTTGTGATGACTGACAGTGAACTGATGCAGTTAAGTGAACAGGTTGGGCAGGCGCTGAAAGCCCGTGGCGCAACCGTAACAACTGCTGAGTCTTGTACCGGCGGTTGGGTAGCGAAAGTGATTACCGATATTGCCGGCAGTTCCGCCTGGTTTGAACGCGGATTTGTCACCTACAGTAACGAAGCCAAAGCGCAAATGATCGGCGTACGTGAAGAGACGCTGGCGCAGCATGGCGCGGTGAGCGAGCCTGTCGTGGTGGAAATGGCGATAGGCGCACTGAAAGCGGCTCGTGCTGATTATGCCGTGTCTATTAGTGGTATCGCCGGGCCGGATGGCGGCAGTGAAGAGAAGCCTGTCGGCACCGTCTGGTTTGCTTTTGCCACTGCCCGCGGTGAAGGCATTACCCGGCGGGAATGCTTCAGCGGTGACCGTGATGCGGTACGTCGTCAGGCTACTGCGTATGCATTGCAGACCTTGTGGCAACAATTTCTACAAAACACTTGATACTGTATGAGCATACAGTATAATTGCTTCAACAGAACATATTGACTATCCGGTATTACCCGGCATGACAGGAGTAAAAATGGCTATCGACGAAAACAAACAGAAAGCGTTGGCGGCAGCACTGGGCCAGATTGAGAAACAATTTGGTAAAGGCTCCATCATGCGCCTGGGTGAAGACCGTTCCATGGATGTGGAAACCATCTCTACCGGTTCGCTTTCACTGGATATCGCGCTTGGGGCAGGTGGTCTGCCGATGGGCCGTATCGTCGAAATCTACGGACCGGAATCTTCCGGTAAAACCACGCTGACGCTGCAGGTGATCGCCGCAGCGCAGCGTGAAGGTAAAACCTGTGCGTTTATCGATGCTGAACACGCGCTGGACCCAATCTACGCACGTAAACTGGGCGTCGATATCGACAACCTGCTGTGCTCCCAGCCGGACACCGGCGAGCAGGCACTGGAAATCTGTGACGCCCTGGCGCGTTCTGGCGCAGTAGACGTTATCGTCGTTGACTCCGTGGCGGCACTGACGCCGAAAGCGGAAATCGAAGGCGAAATCGGCGACTCTCACATGGGCCTTGCGGCACGTATGATGAGCCAGGCGATGCGTAAGCTGGCGGGTAACCTGAAGCATTGAAGAGAGGACTTGCCTCATAGAGAAAAGATCCGTATGAAAATTGGTGTGATGTTCGGTAACCCGGAAACCACTACCGGTGGTAACGCGCTGAAATTCTACGCCTCTGTTCGTCTCGACATCCGTCGTATCGGCGCGGTGAAAGAGGGCGAAAACGTGGTGGGTAGCGAAACCCGCGTGAAAGTGGTGAAGAACAAAATCGCTGCGCCGTTTAAACAGGCTGAATTCCAGATCCTCTACGGCGAAGGTATCAACTTCTACGGCGAACTGGTTGACCTGGGCGTAAAAGAGAAGCTGATCGAGAAAGCAGGCGCGTGGTACAGCTACAAAGGTGAGAAGATCGGTCAGGGTAAAGCGAATGCGACTGCCTGGCTGAAAGATAACCCGGAAACCGCGAAAGAGATCGAGAAGAAAGTACGTGAGTTGCTGCTGAGCAACCCGAACTCAACGCCGGATTTCTCTGTAGATGACAGCGAAGGCGTAGCAGAAACTAACGAAGATTTTTAATCGTCTTGTTTGATACACAAGGGTCGCATCTGCGGCCCTTTTGCTTTTTTAAGTTGTAAGGATATGCCATGACAGAATCAACATCCCGTCGCCCGGCATATGCTCGCCTGTTGGATCGTGCGGTACGCATTCTGGCGGTGCGCGATCACAGTGAGCAAGAACTGCGACGTAAACTCGCGGCACCGATTATGGGCAAAAATGGCCCAGAAGAGATTGATGCTACGGCAGAAGATTACGAGCGCGTTATTGCCTGGTGCCATGAACATGGCTATCTCGATGACAGCCGATTTGTGGCGCGCTTTATCGCCAGCCGTAGCCGCAAAGGTTATGGACCTGCGCGTATTCGCCAGGAACTGAATCAGAAAGGTATTTCCCGCGAAGCGACAGAAAAAGCGATGCGTGAATGTGACATCGACTGGTGCGCACTGGCGCGCGATCAGGCGACGCGAAAATATGGCGAACCTTTGCCAACTGTCTTTTCAGAAAAAGTTAAGATCCAGCGTTTTCTGCTCTATCGTGGCTATCTGATGGAAGATATCCAGGAGATTTGGCGAAATTTTGCCGACTGAACGCATACGGTATTTTACTTCCCAGTCAAGAAAACTTATCTTATTCCCACTTTTCAGTTACCAGCCCGGCGGTTAAGACACGCTGGAGCTGGTGGCGATATTTCGTTAGCTTGATTTCAGGATAATTATGAGCAAGAGCACCGCTGAGATCCGTCAGGCGTTTCTCGACTTTTTCCATAGTAAGGGACATCAGGTAGTTGCCAGCAGCTCCCTGGTACCCCATAACGACCCAACTTTGTTGTTTACCAACGCCGGGATGAACCAGTTCAAGGATGTGTTCCTTGGGCTCGACAAGCGTAATTATTCCCGCGCTACCACTTCCCAACGCTGCGTGCGTGCGGGTGGTAAACACAACGACCTGGAAAACGTCGGTTACACCGCCCGCCACCACACCTTTTTA
>OGEM01000686.1_pt1 | contig 19889 bp, 20 predicted proteins | sample 1570741 | NCBI WGS metagenome assembly OGEM01 (sample SAMEA2582141, study PRJEB24529) | metagenome | biome: Human gut stool | place: China | collected 2011
ACAAACTCCTCTTCTTTGTGGGTTTCCTTGTAATGCTGGTGATTTTTTCTTTTCTGATAGAGTGTCTCTACCATTTTTTACTAATTGACTTAAAGTAGGCATTTTACCCTCCTTCCTAATTTTTTATTTATTTTAATATTTAATATAACTTAGATATTATAATGGTTTATTACCAAAAAGTCAATAAAAATATAGCTACATTTTATAAATCCTTCTTATTATATCATAATTTTTGAAAAATATAAAGCTATTTTTTATTTTTTATTAATAATTTTAAAAAAGTCCTCCTTTTAATCTCAGATTAATAGTTACTTCATTCTTATCTATTATTAATTTTTTATTTTTTACTAATTTTTCTATCTTATTTTTTCCTATCTCTTCCATATCATATAGATACTCTCCTCTAGGTAATTCATCTATTAAGAAATTTCCTTCAATATCAATAGGAATTAGCAGTATCTCCTCTCCATTAGTATCCTTTAGACGTAATAACAAATTCTTATATATATCGCTATCCTTTCTAAAAAGAGCTTTCTCTGTAATTATTACTTTTCCTTTTATTGAAAATAAATTTTCTTCAATAGGAATAAATACTTCTTGTTTATCTATTGACATTTTAAAACTTTTATTTACTATATTTTTCTCTTTAGAATTGATCAATATTTCATAAGTTTTTCCAAGTTCAATATTTGGTATCTCAGTTTGTCCTGTTGAAGATATTTTTATCTCTTCATTATTTACTTTAAAATATCCATCTGTTATTAATTCATCTTCTATATCTAACTCTTTATTGGAATTTTTATCTATAAAAGTTACAAAAGTAATCTTTTCTTCTGACACCTCTATAGTTTTTTCCTCTATATTCCCTTCATCAGTATATAATTTTAAATCTAATTTTTCTCCAAGTTGAATAGTATCTCCCTTGACATCTATTATAGATTGTTCATCAGATGTCTTATATCCTACTATCTCCCCTTTATAATATATTTCTAAATAACTTTTTGGAGAAACCTCTACCTTTAAGACTCTTTGTGTATTTGGAATTTCTAGAACTTGTCCAGGATATATATGATTGATATCTTCAAGATTATTTTTCTCTTGTATCTCATTAATTGTTACCTTATATCTTTGAGCAATATCATATAGAGTATCATTTTTTTCAACTGTGTAATATTTTCTCTCTACTCCTTCATCTTTCCCTTTAATTTTTAACTTCATATTAGGATAGATTAAATTAGGGTTTTTAATATTGTTTAAATTTAATATATCCTCTATATCTACATTAAATTTCTTTGCTATTTTACTTAATGTATCATTTTTCTTAACTATATAAATATCTATATCTTTACTTTCCACTATTTTATTTATTTTTAATTTCATATTTGGATATATTAAATTGGGATTCTCAATACTGTTTTCTTCCATCAATTTATCTACACTTACACCTAGTTTTTTAGCTATCTTTCCTAAAGTATCATTTTTCTTTACAACATAAGTATCCATATCCTTAGCATAACTTCCTATAGATATAGCTGAAAATAACATACAATAATTAAAAAATTTATTTCTCATTTTCTCCTCCCAAAACTTTTTTTGCCTCTCTTAGCTTGTCTTTAACTTCTGGAATAATATCTCCCATTCTTTTTTCGTACTCCATCAGATGTCCTAATGTTTTTAAGTAACAATAGCTCATATCCTCTTTTTTCCCTTTTATCCTATAAATTTTCCCCATATTTTCATATCTCAAAGCATTTTTAAGATTTTCTAAACCAGCTATTTTTCTGTCTACTCCCCCTAAATAATAGATTTCTTCTCTATCATAAATATTTTTTGCTATTCTGTAGTAATTTTCTGCTTTCTCTATTCTATATTTCAAAGTTAAATCATAAGAGTTTAAAATCTCATCTCCATTTTTTTCATATTTTTTTGCTAACTCTCCCAATTGACTAATAATTTTTAATTTTCTTCCCACATATATTAAATCTGGATTTTTTATATTATTTATCTCAATTAACTGGGATATTGGCATTTCAAATTTTCTTGCTATTTTTCTTAAAGTATCATTTTTTTTCACAATATAATCTTGATATTTTGATGGAACTTTTAATTTCATCCCTACATATATTAAATCTGGATTTTTTATATTATTTAATTCTATTAATTCCTTTGTTTGAGTATTATGTTTTTTAGCTATCTCTCTTAGAGTTTCACCTCTACTGACTGTATAAAAAATATTACCATATGCAAAAGAGTTAGCTAGTAATATTAATGTTGCTATCTTCTTCTTCAATCTACATCTCCCCTCTATATATTCAACATATCTTTTATCTGTTCAAACTGATACTCTTTATCTAAGGTTTCAAACAACATTTTTGCACCTCTGTATTTTCTTTCTACTTCCTTGTATTGCTTCTTTAACTCTAAAATTTTTATCTCTTTAAAAGTTGCTTCAATAGCTAGTAACCTTTGAACATTTTCTAATTTTCTCTCTACTTTATCTTTTTTCTTTAAAAATTTTGTAGCTAATAAATAATCATTTCTAGCTCTATTTAATGAATAATCTTTTATTGCAAAGTCTCCTCTTACTTCGAAGGCTTTTCCTTGCAAATCTATCTCCTCTATCATTTTAGCTAAATTAATTATCTCACTAAATTTCTTTCTAAATTCTAATGTTTTTATACTATCTTCTAATTTTAATTCCTCTATCTTATCTTCTAAAACTAGATAAATACTATCTTTAGTACTACTTAATTTTCTCTCTACTATCTCTAATTTTTCTGCTTTTTCTCCCATTTCTGCTATTCTTTCTGCTTCTAAATAAGTATTATAAGCTTTTTCAAACTCATCTTTTTTTAAGTAAGAGTCTCCTAAATATATTTTGGCATTTAGTAATGAGTTTATTTTTGAACTATCTAATTTAACACTCTTGTATTCATATCTAACTTGAAAAATATCCAGCTTATCTATTAAATAGCTAGAATTAAAACCTAAAAAGAAAACTACTATAACTAATCCTAATACTAATATTCTCTCCATTCTTTTTAAATTATTATTAAATTGAATATAGTTTTTAAACTCTCCTTTTCCATATTTTTTTCTTATTTTTCTTTGATGAAAATACTGTGATAATCCTGATAACCTATGATTTTCTTCATCTAAATAATTAGTTTTTAAATATATTACTCTCTTAAGTTGTATTAATTTCTCTTCATCCTTTTCCTTAGTAACTAGCTTTAATAACTCTCCCAATTTTTTACTCATTAAAAAATTTTCAAATGCTAAATTAACTTCCTTCCCCACCTACTTACCTCCTTTTCCATTAATTTCACTTTTTCTAATAATTCTACTCTTTCAAATATTCTCTCCACTTTTTTTTTTATAAAAAATGGATTCAATCTTTCATCTATTATCTCTTCTACACCTAAAGTATACCCTAGATAAAGATTACTCTCATCTAGGGTATCAGCTATTAAAAGAGTAGGGATTTTAGAGATTACTTCTCTTTCTTCAAATGAATAATTCAGTTTATTTAAATTTATTACTAATAAAATAACATCTCTTTCTGCTCTTAAATTTAATAAACTCTTAGTTGTTATCTCTATTACTTCATACTTTTTATCGAAATATTTATTTAAATTTTTTATTCCTAAAAAATATATCTTTTTTTTCACAAATCTCTCCCTATTTTATATGTAGCTTTATAATTATACTTCCCTTATACTCCCCAACTGTTGCTTTTTCTGGAACATCTAAAAATCCATTTACTATCATTTCATACTCTTTAGAACTCTTTCTAAATAAAGCTCCATTTATCTCTCTCACTTCCAATGTTTTTGTTTCATCTTTTACATTTTCAAGAAGTGGTGTAGTATCATTTATTTCAAAATTTACTTCTACTATATCCCCGCTATTTTCTATTCCAAGTCTAGCTTCAGCATAGTTATTTTTTGTATTTTGAAATACATTTCCAAAATCCAATACTTCTTTATGAGTAACTATAAATTGACTCTTTGGATTTACCACCTTCATTGTCTGTATCATAGCCTCATAATTATCTCTAATAACTCTAAAAATAACTGTATTTTCTTTATTTGGTTCCCAATAGTTGAGTCCTACTTGTACTCTTCCCTTCTCTATTTTAAAAGCCATCTTTGTTATTCCATCTGCTAAAACAAACTCTTGCTTATCAACCTTTAAAGTCGTTGGAATTAAAAAATCTTGTGTTTTTCCTGCTATCTCTATCTGAAATGTATCTCCACTCTCTAGTTGTAAAAATCCCTCTCCTACCATTGAAGATAGAGTTACTCCTGTTACTGCCTTCTCTAGCTCTACTTGTTCTCTAGCACTCAAAGTAGTAGCTTTAAATTTTGCCATCTCTCTTATTGAGTAGTTATTATCAAAGGTAATGGTAAAACTTCCCTCTAATTTCTCTCTTTTAATAACTATCTCTTTTATTATCTCTTTAAAATATTTATTTCTACCTATTATCAGATTAAAATTAGCTGGAATATTTTTGTTTTTATCTAAAATTTTATCAGTAGTTCCTTCTATTTTATACTCTTTTTCTGGGTCTAAATCACTTGGTATCTCCAGTGCTACCTTTATACTCTGATTAGCTCCTACCATTGTTGTTTCATTTGGATTATTCATATTATAGCTTATCTCTTTTCCTTGAGCATCTACAAAAAATATTCTAGCTTTTGTAGAATGTGCATTACCTACACTACCATCCTCTTTTACTTCATAGAGAGTTATTCCATTACCATCACTTCTATTATTTGGTATCATTCTCAATCCCAAAGTATCTATATAACTTCCACTTGTTTTTTTAGTAATCTCCATATCATAGTTATGAGTAGATATACTTCCTAATATGTATTTAGTTTGCCCTTTTATTTTCTGTACCTCAATACTATCTCTTAACTTAATTGGGGTTACCTTAGTATCAATGCTCTTTGTTTCATTATAATAAACATATGGATTAAACTCTGGGATATCTACATTGATTTCATAATATTGATTAATATTTCTACTGTATGGTTGATAGTGTTTTTCTATAATTTTTCCATTATAAGCATCATAACTATTGTATTCTTTAAGGTTAAAATAGATTAACTCTCTTTTCTCATAATTTCCCTTTTTTCCAAACTCTTTACTATGATAAAGTCTTGCCTTATGAGGTCCTAAAGTAAGGTCATCCCAATAAGCTCCAGAACCAGCACTTGCTATCTGTCCATTTCTTTGAACTCCAGTTGTATCAATTACTTGATATGTGTGTGCTCTTATAAAGAAGTCATATGGTGTTGCATCTCCTACTATTGATAGACTATTACTATAGTTATATCCACTTGGCATACTAGTGTACTCTATATTCTTATTTGCTATCCACATATCATATCCAGCTATCCAAGGCTGATTTTCATCATATTTTATTGTATATATTATTGGAGTAATCTTTTTAGTAATCAGATTCATATTATCTACTACTGTATTATAGAAAGGTTCATTTCTGCTTCCCCCATCTGGGTCAGTAGTAGCTATTAATCCTATTTTTATAACATTTACTGTATCACTTTCATTTGGTACTCCATACCTATTATTTGAATAACTTCCCTTTACTCTATACTCTCTATTAGGTCCATTTGCTATGAGTTTTTTATACTCTTCTGTTTCTATATGCATATATACTTTCTTTCCATTACCACCAGCATAATCTCCAACTCTATCTTCCATTTCAAAAGCAGTTGCTGCAGAATCTGTTGGCGAAAAGGATAATTTTACATTTATCTTATCATATGTCCCCATTCCACTTCTGAAAGTTAAATAAGCAGAGTCTGGTAAAACAAATTTAGCTTTTTGATTTGTATTTTGTCTTAAAGCTTTTATATTTAGATATCTAAAATATACCTCCCCCACTTCTAAAACCTGTTTTGTAGGTACATATTCACTACGCATATCCAACTCTTTTGTAATCACTACAGTTTCTTGAATAGATGATGCAGTCTTATCCCACATAAAAGTAGCATCAAAAGCTTTTACTATTACTTCTACATCGTCTTGTTGATATTCTCCTCCTTGGTTGGCTTGTTCGGTAGCTCCTCCCGTTACTCTAAAAAAACCAATTTCTTTATCATAGTTTAATAAATACCAACGTTTTAATCCAATAGAAGCAAATCCATATCCATCTACACTATCATTGGGTCTTCCACCTAAAACTAATTCAGAAGTTTCATGCTTAAAGTCTCTATCTGCTACTGTTGGAATTCCATTATTTTTTCCATAATCACCACTAACTATTAATAGTAAATTTCTACCTATGTATACTCTTCCTTGCCCATAGAGATATACCCAGTTAGGGTCTCCTCCTAACCATCCTATATTATCTGTAACTAATTCCTGTGTTGTAAAATTTTTATACACAGTTCCATGAGCTATATTATTAAGTCCACTACTCTTATCTATAAGTAGAGGAACTCCTTTTAACTCTACTGTTCTATTTCTAATATCTGAAGGTGGATTTTTATAAGAAGCTACCCTTATTACAAACTCTGTATTTCCTTTTCTTTTTCCAGCCCCATAGGTATAATAAGTATTTTGAGAATGATAGTATTGAGTATATACATCCCAATTTGTTACTAATGTTTCTGGTTTTTGAAAATTATGAGCTAATTTTAAAGTATAGAGTCCATTTCCCATATCTTTACTAATATAATAATTTTTATCTGAGCTTAATGTTCCTATATTTCCTGCTATATCACTTATATAGTGTATATTATTACTTAGAGTAACATTATTACTTCCATCAGACATTATTATACCTGATGAATAAATTGGAAAATGCTCTTTAAAATCTCCCTCTTTTCCTATCATACTAATTTGAAAAATTTTATTTCCTCTTTCCATAGTATCCCCAGTTTGAGCAGGCTTTCCCTCTCTATCTGTTGAATTGAAGATTGCATCATGATTATTATTGATATCTAAAAAACTCATTCTCGTAGTATTATGGTTTTCTCTTTCACTTATTCTATAATTATTAACATAAAGATTTACAGTAATTTCCTGTATTACTTTTTTACTAGAGTGTGTCTGTATTATTTTAAAACTTCTTACCCCTTCAGTACTTGTATCTTGTACTCCATTTTTTTCTATATCCAGCTCTAGTCCATCATAGTCACTCCATATCCTAGCCCTTATCTTATAACCAGGAATAGTTCCCTCTGCCCATCTATTTCTATTATGGAAATAACTACCTTGGTTTTGTTGAGTTACTGTAAAGTCAGAAATATTTTGTATCTCTACTCTAGTAGTATCATCAAAGTCAAATTTTGCCATTCTTCCTACCATATCAAAGACACTATCTGTTGTCCCTGCACTTACTGCATCTGTTATAGAACCATTTTCATCTTGTACTCTTACCTTTAGGTTTCCTGTTCCATTATTTCTTGGGTCCAATACATAGTTTACTTTATCACTAAAATCTGTACCAAATAGCCAAAAATCTACTGTTACTTTTTTAGATTCAGTTATAATTTCATTAGTTACTTTCATTTTAGGTAGTTGTACTTTCTCACTACCACTACTATGTCCATATACTCCCACTGTCTCTGTTGTATATATATCTGATGTTAATCTTTGATAGTCATCTCTAGCAAATCTTACATATACTGCTGTCTTTAACTCTTTTGTACTAGTTCCAGCAAAATTTAAACTAGTAGATATCTTAGTTTTTAAATTTTCACTTCTTGTTTCTGGAAGTAATGAACTTTCACTTCTATCTGTTATATGTAATCTTCCTGTTATAGAGACACTATAATTTTCTCCATAAAAAGTTATAGTTTCTTCCTCTACAGCTAAATAGGGATTTTTAGCAATTAATTCTTTATCTGATATTGGTGCTATATTCATCTCTAAAAGCTTGATATCTACATAATTATTATCTTTAGTCCACATCACTATATCAGATATATTGTATGCATATCTATTACTTACATAGGTATCTTCTTCAAAGGTACTTACATAACCCTTTAAATCATCAACATTATATAGCTCTAAATCTGACATCTTCCCTACAAATACTTTTTTTAAGTTATAATCTTTATCTGTTACTCCTACATACAAAGACTTTGGAAATATTCCATAATTTATCTCCACAGCCTTTTTTGTTTCCACAGCTCTTAAATCTTTTACTGTCCAAGTAAGATTTCCATTTTTTAATGTTCCTTTATCCAAAGACTTATTTAATCTCTTTAGTCCATTAATTTTTCTTCTTCCATTGGTTGTAGAAACACTTGGGACTGCTTCTAATTCTTCAGAGATAAATATTCTATCTGTTGGTTCTAACTTTATATCTCCATTAACTCTCTTTACCTCATTACTACTAAGTTCAAAATATATCTTTTTCTCATCAACATTATGTTTCATAGGTATAGGTTCTGATTTTAATTTTGTTACAGAGATATTCAGTTCTGCTTTATCCTTGTGTCTTTTTAATGTTTCTGTCTGTGTAACCTCTTTGTCTGGATTTTCCCAGATATATGAGTGGGGGACTTCCTTTCCCAAAACTACTATTCCAAACAAAAACAAGAGTATTACAACTATTTTTTTCAACATCTTCTACTCCTTCTAAATAAAATTTGTATAATAAAAAAGAAACCATATCAATTAAATTAATCAATACAGTTTCTTTTTATTCTATATTTTTTTCCAACTCAATTTGAAATCTCTCTTGTGGAATGCCATTCCTATTAATAGCATACTTTCCACTCCTCTATCTTTTAAATCTACATCATACTTATTCTCTTCTATCTGTTTTAAAGCCTTCTCACTCTCTTTTTCTAAGTCTACCTCACCTTTTGGTGCTTTAAACTCTATTATCAATCCTAATTTTTTCTTATCTAATGGCTCCAATGTCAAATCATATCTACCTCTTCCACTCTCTCTATTTGAACGGATATAGTAATCTCTTCTCAAAGCCAAAAGTAATCCTAAGATAAATACATGATAATAACCCTCATCTTCCTCTGCTGAAAAATCAAAACAACTTACATTTGTTAAAAATATTCTCTCTAACTCATAAGTAAAGTCTTCAAAATTTCCCACTACTAAGTACTTCAATATTTTATCAAAATTATCTACTCCACCTAAAAAGTTTCTAATAAAATCTTCTTCAAAGAATGAGTGTACCTCTTCATTTGGTATCTTTATACTATACTTACTATATGTTATCTTTTCTACTGGAGTTAGATATCCAGCATTAGTTAGTAAGTACCATATCTGCTCTGAATTTCTCAAATCTCCAAAGTTAGAATAGATATTTATTGTTTTCTCTATGGTTTCTCTTTGGAATAATTTCGTCAACTCTTCAAAGATTGAGCTATCTGCTTCCTTTAATACCTTTGATATTAAGGCATTACTTGAGGTATTTACCCAATAAGGCATTATTTTTCTTTCATCTAAAAAATTTGTTATACTAAATGGATTGTATACCCTTATCCCTCCAAAGTTATATCCATTATACCACTTTTGTACCTCTTCTGATTTACTCTCTAAATTGTACTCTTTCAAAGAGTTTTCTACCTCTTCCTCTGTCAGTCCAAAGTGTTGTGAGAATTTACTTTCTAATATTGAATTTACTTTCACATTATTTAGTCCAGAGAAGATATTTTCTTTAGATATTCTCATTATTCCTGTCAATACTGCTTTCTTTAGATATGTATTATCTTTTAAAGCACTTCCATACAATGTTGTAAAAAATGTCTTTATCTTATCATAATACCCACCCTCATAAGCAGATACCATTGGTGTGTCATACTCATCTATCAATAAAATTATCTCTTGATTGTAGTATTCCTTTAAGTATTTACAAAGATTCTTTAGAGAGTTACTATAATTCCCCTCTTCTTCTCCAAAATATATTTTATCAAAATTGATTCTATCCCTTTCACTCAATTTATCTCTTAAATATTTATACTGTTCAAATAAATCAGAGATAAGATTTTTTAATTTTGACTTCATCTCTTCTGCACTATCAGCTTTTATATCTCTAAAAGATATATAAATAACTGGGTATTTTCCTTGTTCAGATATTACATCAGATTTTTCTATATAGAGTCCATTAAAAAGTTTTCTATTCTCTTCTTTCTCCTCTATATCATAGAAGTATTTCAACATTAACATATTCAACGTCTTTCCAAATCTTCTTGGTCTTGTTATCAGTTGAACTCCTGCTCCATCTCTTGCTAGTTCCTCTATTAATTTTGTCTTATCCACATAAAAATAATTCTCTTTGATTATCTTCTTAAAATCTGATACTCCTATACCTAAAGCTTTCATACTACCCCTCCTATCTCTCATACTACATTATACTACATAATCTAGTACATAACAATATTTTTAAAGGCTTATGAAACTGTATTGATTATTTAATTGCCAATGTCCAATATTTTTTAATTTACTACCTTAGTTTCTACTTCTTTAAGTTTCAACTTTTGGTTAGGTTGTAGTACATAGGTTCTAAGTTTATTTATTCTAATAATCTCCCTAAAGTCTAACTCATAATAATAAGCTATCTCTATAATATTCTCTCCAGGTTTTACTATATGGTACTCTGGAATTTTGCTCATATCTAAGTCCTGCTTATTCTCCAAATAGATTTTTTGTTTTGGAAAGATTAAATCTGGATTTTTAAGTTGGTTTATCTCTACTAGCCTTTTAGTAGTCTTATCATATACCATTGCTATCCCACCTAAAGTTTCTCCTTTCACAACTCTGTGATATCTAAATTCTTTAGGTAGAGTTTTCTTTTCTCCATCTCCAGTGATATTAATAACTATAAAGTTATCTAGTATGGGCTTTTCCACTGATATTTTCATTTTTTCTTTCTGTGCATAAATCAAAGTTGATATAAAAAATAATAGGATTAATACCTGCTTTTTTATCATTTTTCCCTCCCTTTTATCTCTGGGAGTACCATAATATCCTCATCTGGAAAACTTGGAAGAGTTACTGCACTACCATTATCTTCTGGCTCATCCTTATCTGGGAAACTTGGTAATACCATTATTCCATTTGAAGAGCGTCCATATTGACTGACTACTATAGGAATATATCCCTCATATCTCCCTTCAATTATATCTGCTTCCTCTCCCTTATCTATGTCCCTTTTATTTATAACTGCATACACCTTTATATGCTCTCTCTCCTGAGTTATTATCATACTTCTCTCTGGTAACTCTATATGGAATCTCTCCACTTTTATCCATTTTTTTCTATTAGTCATAAGTCCCTGTTTTGAAAAATTAAAGACAAGCTTTTTCCCTAAATCATTTTCTTTATCATCTGTGTATATCTCCAATACTCCAACTCCTACTATCTTATCTGCCCCTATATTTCTAGTGCTATGTTTTTCAAATCGAATTGGCTCTATAATAGAAATATTTATTTGAGTAAAAGTGTATACATACAGTAATAAAAACATAAAAAAAATTAATCCTTTTCTCATCTCTTCCACCTTCCTATATAAACATCTTTGTTCTTTTCATAAAGATTCTTAAAATATTTATATAAAATCATTGCCTTTTTTCCAGAATAGAGAAAAAATAGATATCCTACTGTCATAATACCTATTTTTAAATTTTTCTCTATATAGGATAACACTAGCAAAAATATTGCTAGTGCTATCATTCCATTAAATATTATTTTTTCTACTTCCTCTTTCCTCATTCTTGTACCTCTATCGTCATATATACTTTTCTTTGATATTTTCCCTCATTACTTATTTTTTCTCCATCTATGTACAGAATATTTTCATCTACTATTCTTGAATTAATAAATTTAGGTGTATAAATAGTGGTATCTATCTGTCCATCTCCATCTATATCTATCTCTGTTTCACTAAATTTTAAGGAGTAATAATCTTTTTTTTCAGGTGTTTTATTTAATTCTACATCAAAAGGTACTTCTATTTTTTGATTATCTATTACTAGAGCCTCTACATCTACATCTGATACTATCTCTAATGGAACTACTACATCTAGTTTCAAGTTTATCATCACAGTAGTGTTTTTCTCTAAAACTCTAATTCCTCCACCTATTTCTACTAAATCTTCATTAGGAAGAGAAGGAAGAGCAGGTTTCTCGACATTTGGTGGAATAATTGGAATTGCTGGGATTGATTCTCCAAAGCATATTCCTGACAACAAGCTTATTAATATTAATATCAATCTAACCATTTATCTCTTCCTCCTTCTTCTCAATAATTATCTCATCTGTATTGAAAGCAAAGAAAAATCTATTTCCCTCTTCATCTTCCTCTACATATGTGAGCTGAATAATTTCGTTGACTCCCCTAATACTGTAATCTATTCCTGTATATTGTACCTCTATGAAGTACTGCTCTGGGAAAAGTCCACTTATTTCAAATACTCCAGTATTATCTGGAATAGCCATATCTATTACCTTACCTGATAAATCTTTTACCTGTACAAGTATCTCATCATAGATTCTGATTTTTTCCATTGCTGATTTATTTAATGCTTTATCTATATTAACTATTCCTGTTAAACTTACCATTGGTTTTACAGGTATATAAGCAGTAATTGTAGAGGTATGTTTTCCTTTTATTTGTATCTTATTATTTCCTAATAGGAAATTTGGTTTTCTTATCTCTGGCTTTAAATCATAAAGAACATCATTTGGTATTCCATAGAAAAGAGCTTCTCCATTTTTATTGGTAATCGCTTTTTTATCTCCTATTTTTACCTCTACTTTTTCTATTCTCTGCTCTCCCTCATCAAAAATATCATTATTATTCATATCTACAAAGGTAATTACTTTTACTCTGGAACTATTCATACTAGAAATATCTACTGTTGGATTTTTCAAATCTATTATTCTATCTATTCCTACAGTATGGCTTTGGTTACCTAGTTTATCAATATTTCCTTCATATCTAAACCAGTTATCTAATTTTATTGTAAATCTAAATGTCAATCTATCCTTTTCTCTTTCTGAGTATCTTGCTTCTAATGAGTAGTCTATTGTGTTATTTCCTGTATTAAATAGAGATAGTGCCACTTCATAATCATCTCCATTATTAGTCCAACTATTTTCAAGTCTAGTTGTAATAGTTCTCCAACCTGTATAATAAAGGTTTAATCCATATTCACTTGTATCTTCATACTCTCCCATAACACGATTATACTGCCCTGTTATCATAAAGTTATTTATTGCTTTTGAGTATTCTACTGATAAAGTTTTATCTGTTTCTACTCTCTTTTCTCCCTCTTGAGCTTTATATTTTGTTGTTTTAGATATCTCATAACCTAAATCAATAGAGTTGAATAGAGGATATCTCATATAAAAACTTTGTTCTTTCTTTATATCACTATATTTTCCATATCTTGTTTGCTCTAACTTCAATCTCAATTTTCTTAAATCCACTTGAGCTAAATAGTTTAATGAGTAATCATCTTTTGTATCTCTTCCTGTTATATTATCTTTTTCACTATCTAAAGTTTTATCTCCACCTATTCTAAATGTGTATGGAATTGACTTTATACTAGAACTATATATTCCCTCTAAGTTTAGTTTATTTAAGTAAAGATTTTTATCATTTATAGTAGTTGCTGTTCTGTCATAACCTCCACCTATTGTAAACTCATCAGTAACTCCATAGTAAACATTAGAATTAAAGTCTACCTTACTAATTTCATCTCTTTCTCTCAAAGATACATCATACTCTACTTCCCCCTTATTTTGTTGGTTATAGTTACTTGTAGTATTGATAATCTTTTCATAAACTTTTCCATCTGGAGTATATACTCTCAATTTATACTCTCTATCTTCTTTTATCTCTTCTCTATTAAACTCAACAACTCCACTCTCTGCTGTCTGTATATCTATTACTGTATCTAAGTAAAGTAGCTCTACTCTTGAGCCTATCTCTACATTATCCCTTATAATGTAGTTCTTATTTCCTGTTACATAGTAACCTCTATCCTTTTTAAATGTAACTTCCCACTCTCTAGCACCTTTTTCTCCTACACTATAATTTCCTATCTCTAACATATGATTAGTATAAACTTCATCATATCTCAATGTCATATCCTTAAAATATCTATTTTTTAAATCATAGTTAGCAGTAAACTGTCCATAAAGCATAGCTCCTTGGTACTCTAAATTTCCACTCCAATCACTTTCAAATCTATCACTTATATTCTTATCTTTAGTGAATGTCGTACTTGCATTTAATCTTAAGTATCCCAATTCAAACATTGTTGGTTTATTTGTAAATAATAGCTCTTTAGTATTTCTCTTTTCAGCTAATATCTTCTCTGTTATCTTCATTCTCAAGCTTATCTCATCTGGAGTTGAAAAGGATAGTGTCATATTTATCTTTTGATTTTCTGAATTGATAGCTAAGTAGTTTAAGAATATCTCCTTAAAAACTTCTTGCTCTAAATATACCTCTCCTCCACTATCAAAAACCTTTCCACTAGCTTCAATTACTCTTTCTCCTTTTTTTATAAATCCACCTAGTACATCTATCTCTATCCTCTCAAGAGATTCTCCTATGATAGCTATTAGTTTTCCATTTGTATAAGTGTAGTTCTTAAAATTTATTTGCTTAAAAAAATCTTGTACTGGAATATAATAACTTCCATCTTCTACTAATATTTCAAATATTTTACTTTTTAACTCTCCGTTAATCATTAAATTATAAAATACTTCCCCATCTTCTATGTACTTCTCTTGTTGTAATATTTCATACTCCTCTAATGATATAAGTCCATTATCTAACAAGAATTTTAGGTTGTCTTCTCCATATACAGTTATTGAAAACACCATTAGAAGAGCAACCATAAATATCCTTGTCCATTTCATTGGCTACTCCTTTATCTTCATTGAAGTTAAAAGCTTCCCTTCAGAATCTCTAATTATTATATTTTTATATTTTTTATCTATTCTATCTACCTTAAACTCTGATAACTCTTTTTCTCCACCAGCTAAAAGCCTAGTACTTCCAAGATATTTTTCATCTTTTCCATCACTTAGATAAATCTCTATTTTGCTTCGTATCTCGCTTATATTCTTAATTTTTCCCTCTATTTTTCCATCAGATATTTTCAAATTACTCACTTTAAATTTTGGCTCTACTCCACCTACATAACCAGCTATTTCCATTTTTAGTTCTGTATATATCTTTAATTTTGCCCCTGTTTCCTTTCTCTTTTGAAATGGATTTTCAACTTCTTTTACTACAAAATTTGATATATACTCACCTTTCTCTATTCCTGCTGGTGCTGTTATCTGAACTTTTATCTCCTTTGTTTCCCCTACATCTAGCTTTATACTTTTAGGGTAGTACTCTATCCAATCTGTCATATCTTTCTTTTCCCCTGTTTTCTCCATATATATACGATATGCCACTGGATATTTTGTAGTGTTTGACAGGTAAAAACTTTTTGCTCCATTTCCATCATCTATTGCCTTATCAAATGTTGTAGGATAAATATTTATATACGCAAAACTGTGAAGTATCAGTGTAAAAAAGGCTATAGTCATCAATATTTTTCTCATAACTATCCTCCATTTTTTAATATAGATTTGTTAATTTATTTAAGAAGGAGGAGGTTAAGGCTCCCCTCCTCTATCTTAAATAAACTAAGATTTTTCTTATGTATCTGATTTAAAAGGATTGCTTTGAGGTTTTGTTTTATTAATCTCTTTATATTAATATCCACCTTGTGGCATAATTTCAGTTGCTGTTAATCTTCCTATAAATGTTCCTGTTCCTATATATAGTCCTGCTTTTGCTTTTGTTCTTTGTGGAATAGTTGATACCACTGTTGTTCTTATCTCTGTTGCTGTTCCATCTACTGTCATATCATGACTTTCATAATCTAAGGCTGTTACCATTTTATCTCCACCTGTTACATCATTCCCATTACTTGGATCAGTTGAACCTAATCTTGTTAATGTCATTTGATGTAATTTTCCAGCATCAGTTGGATTATTAGATGTTGCTATAAAGTTTCCTGTATAAGTCTTTATTCCAGTTCCTGCAGCATTATTTTCTGCATTAAAAGCTTTTCCATCTGTTCTTTTTAATATTACTATTTTCTCCACTGTTGACTTTTGTGGAATATATGTATCACTAGCTGTACCAGTACCATCTATTTGTCCAGTAGCTAATAACTTATTTCCATGGTCAAATGTTAAGTTCTCTATCAATGTTCCTGTTTCATCTACCAATACTAATTGAGGTCCCTGTCCTATTACATTTACCCTTACCTCCATTGGTACTCCCGCTTGTGCAGATTTATTTTTTTCATTTACTGCCGCAATACTATCTCCTGGGTTATTTATTGTCCCTGTAGTTACTGGTGTGTTCTCTCCAAATGCCATTGACGAAATCACTGCTGTCAAAATTAAAAGTTTTTTAAAGTTTTTCATTTTCTTTTCCTCCAATTTTAATATAATTTATCTCTTTTATTGAAGAGTTAATCTTCCTATAAATTTTCCTGTCCCTATATATAATCCTGGTTTTGCTGGGGTTCTTGCTGCTATTTTTGATACCACTGTTGTTCTTATCTCTGTTGCTGTTCCTGCTACTGTCATATCTTGACTTTCATAATCTAAGGCTGTTACCATTTTATCTCCACCTGCTATATCAGCTCCATCACTTGGATTAGTTGAACCTAATCTTGTTAATGTCATTTGATGTAATTTCCCAGTGTCATTCGAATCATTAGATTCTGCTATAAAATTTCCTGTATATGTTTTCCCTTCCCCAGTTCCAGTTCCATTAGCAGCTGCTCCAAAAGGTTTACTATCTGTTCTTTTTAATATTACTATTCTCTCCACTGTTGACTCTTGTGGAATATATGTTCCTTTGTTAGCTCCATCTATATTTCCATCTGCTAACAGCTTATTTCCATGGTCAAATGTCAGATTTTCTATCAATGTTCCTGTCTCATCTACCAATACTAATTGAGGTCCCTGTCCTATTACATTTACCCTTACCTCCATTGGTACTCCCGCTTGTGCAGATTTATTTGCTGCATCTACTGATGCAATACTATCTCCTGGGTTATTTATTGTCCCTGTAGTTACTGGTGTTCCGACTCCAAATGCCATTGATGAAATTACTGTTGTCAAAATTAAAAGTTTTTTAAAGTTTTTCATTTTCTCTTCCTCCAATTTTAATTTTTATGTAAAGTTTTACAACTTTATCACACTATTTTATCTTTATTTTCTGTCCCACTGTTGTCATGTTATTATGGTCCCAAAAGATTATATATTTAGCTTCTTTAGGAATTTTTACATCTACCTTAGTTGCATTTCCATTGAACAATCTACTTATATTTTCTAAACCATAAATATATTCCATTCTATCTAAAAATCCTATTGCTAATTCATACCCCCTTCCATTTTCATTTTTAATAGTAGCCTTCCAACGTTTTTCTCCCTCTTCTGTCCTATAAAACTCATCCTCAGTTATAATAAACTCATTACCTACCTCTCCCTTATAAGCAAACATCTCTAAATTAAGATTGAGTTTAAATTCCACTGATGAGTTATTTTCCTTCTCTCCAACATTTTGTAAATCAGGAACCTTTAAAGATTTTATCTCTAGCATAAATCCTAATTCCCCTTTTGGAATATCTACATCATCTTCTGCAAATACTTTAAAACTTCCATTACTTAATGGGTCAACTGTTATTACTTTAGGGTAAATTTTTATATATTGTGATATATCATTTTCCTTCTCATTGGAAAGAGCATTTATCTGGTATTTCATAGTTTTTTTTGAGTCGTTTCTAATAAAAAACTCTTGAAAAGCTCCATCACTATCCACTCTTTTGTCAAAATTTAGAGGACTAAATGTAAATCCATACAAATTTATCGAAAGTAGCATCAAAACTATATATCTCAGGTATTTTTTCAACAGAATACTACACCTCCTTTCTTCTTTTTTACTTAATAAAGATTAATAAAAAAAGCTTGATAAGAAAATTACATCTAATCATATGACTAAATGTAATTCTCCTATCAAGCTTGGGGGTTTTCCTTACACTTGGATATTCTATTTAACAAATTCGTTCCAAAAAATACCTTGGGGGGCTTCCTTACAATATTTTCCTTTAAAAAAACTTCTTTGTCTGAAATATTATATCACATTTTTTATTTATTTGTTAGTTTTATTTTGTATCTCTTGTAAAACACCTAAGTTTAAAAGTTTTTCCTTATTCATCAAAATGAAAACTTTATCTATAAATATTCTAGTGCTAAAATCATACCATCTTTTATCTACTCTATCCTCTACTAATACACTAGTTTGATTAGACTTAAAGTCTCTTACTTTTTTTACAAAAATACAATTGTCAAATTTCTCATAATCAAATTCATACGTTTTTCCATCAATATCAAATATTACCTTTTCTAAATCCATTTTTTCTCCCTGCCTATATTTTAATATAAATTAATTTTAATTTATTACAGTAATATCACAATACTAAAAATACGTATTTTTATACGAGTGTGTACTTTTTTTCATATAAAATTCACAGTTTTTTTATTTTTTTTTAATTTTTTATAGACATTTCAAAAAGAAAATGTTATAATCATTACAACTGTTATAATTAGAGGTACGCTTTTGTATAAGAATGCGTACTTTTTTTATTTTGTAATCCTAGTCTATATCTTCAAGCAAAAGAACTATGCTTCTGGTATAAACTAAAATTCTGTTAGATATTTTTTTGGCGTATAACTCCCTCCCTCTTATTTTACGGTAAATTGTAGTTGGATCACGTTGTAAATATTCTGCTACCTTATTCACTGGAGCCCATTCATGAAGTACTTTTACCATCTCGTCTGCTAGCTTTTTTTTACTTGATGGTAACTTTTCTAACTGAAGAAAAAAATAATCATCAACTTCCATCATCTACACCACCTTCAATAATGATTTCAGAAACGTCTCTGTTCTAATTATATTATCATACTTTTTTTATTTTGCAACCATTTTATCACAATTATCTCATTAATCTCTCTTCAATTCTTACTATTCTTTCCTCTATTCTGCTTAATCCTCCTATCAGATTTTTCCTATTTTCCTCCTCTAATCTCTCTAAAAGTTTTTTCTCCCTCTCCCAGATTTCTTTATCTATCTTTCTATCTAATAGAGAGAGTATAAATTTGTGATAACCTATAAATATTGCTAAAACTCCACTAATTATTTTTATATACTCCATATTTACCCCCATTCATTTGCTCTTTTTCCTATCCACATCATATACTTTATGTAACTGTGTTTTTTCATTTTAGTCCCCCTTTTTCTATTACTTTTGCTACTTTTTTATCTTATCCCTCCTTTCCTACCTCTTCAAATACTACTTGATAGATTCTATCATCTAGTTTACTATCTGTTCTTTTTACTAGTTCCTCTAGTAATAGTATCACTATCCTTTCTATCACTCTTGTTGCAAACCATTTACAGATAAAATACTTTACAAATTTGATTACCATATCCAATACTTTTCCCATTCTCTCTCTCCTCTCCTTTTTGACTTTTTATTGACTTTATGCTATAATCTAGTTACCTAGAACCCGTTGGGTTAACTTGAAGTTATATAAAAAGCTATGAAATAAGCTTTCACTTTGGTGGAAGCTTATTTCATATTCACAAGTTAGTAGCTTTTCTTGTGAATAGTTGAATATAACTTCAAGGAGGTACAGAAATGACTGTTACTATTGAACAGTTGACCATTAATTTTGATGGTGGAGTAATTCTTCTAGGTGGATTACTTCTCATCATTATTATATGGTTAGTTGCTAAGTACAGATAATTCTGACCTCATACCCTACGGGGTCTTTTTATATTCGGTACT
>OGEM01000689.1_pt1 | contig 19841 bp, 16 predicted proteins | sample 1570741 | NCBI WGS metagenome assembly OGEM01 (sample SAMEA2582141, study PRJEB24529) | metagenome | biome: Human gut stool | place: China | collected 2011
TACATATTTAAATATGATACAATATATGTAAATATTGGTACATTGTATTCGTATGCTAGAGAGGTTGTTTTCTTGAAAATATATTGAGAAAACAATCTTTTTTTATAATTTGGGGTATTAGTATGAATAGTTCCATCTGTAATAACAATAATAAAAAGTTATTTATTAGTAAGCTCATAGTGCTTATAGCAGATTATATTGCTATTGTTTTGGGGACGTTAGCAGCTTATTATTTGCGCTTAAACTTATCAATTCTACCGGTAAGTTCAAATTTTAAGGTAGAAGAAATTTACGTATATGGTGTTGTGCCTATCGTATTTTTAACTATATTATTGCTTAATAATGCTTATTCTGTGGTAACACCTTATTGGGATACGATGAAAAATTTATTTCGCAGCATTACCATAGGGGTTGTTGTATCTATTGTTCTAATGTACACAGGACATGTCATTAATGATGTGTCTCGTTTATTTGTTGCCTTTGCTTATATATGTATGCTCGTATTTATCTTTAGTGAGCGTTTTATTGTAGGAAAAATACTTTCAAAAACAGGATATTTAACAATTCCAATCCTTCTTGTTGGGGCGGGAAAGACTGCAGAACTTGTAAAGAGGTCTTTAGATCGCATGCCGATTACTACCTATAAGATTATTGGTTATGTAGATGATAATCCTAAATCATCATCTATCGCTAAAGAATATCCATGCCTTGGCGCCTTTAAAGATGTAGAAAGAGTTATTAAAGGTACAGGAGTTCAAACAGTACTTATTTGTGCTCCCGGACTTGAGTCCAAAAAATTAGTATCCTTGATTAATCAATTACAATTATTGGTAAAACGTGTGGCCTTTGTTCCTGAATTATTTGGTTTACCTACTAGTAATATCAGTGCTCGTGGCATGATGGAAGAACAAGCCGTCATATTGCGTGTACAAAATAACCTAGCGCGCAAGTCTAACCGTATTTTTAAACGTATTTTTGATATTGTAGCTACCGTATGTGGCGGTATTTTGATTTTACCGATTCTCGCTATCATTGCTATATTGATTTACTTGGACTCTCCAGGACCTATCGTATTTGGACATAAACGTGTTGGTCAAGGTGGGAAATCATTTTCTTGTTATAAATTCCGATCCATGGTGCCAAATGCACAAGAGGCTTTGGAGCAATATCTAAAAGAAAATCCAGCCGCTCGTGAAGAATGGGAACGAGATTTTAAATTAAAGAATGATCCTCGCGTTACAAGAATCGGAAAATTCCTTCGAAAAACAAGTCTTGATGAATTGCCACAGTTATGGAATGTTCTAGTTGGAGACATGAGCCTCGTAGGGCCAAGACCTATTGTTCGAGATGAAATTGTAAAATACGGCGATTATATTAATGATTTTTACCTTGTACCACCAGGAATTACTGGTGTTTGGCAGGTAAGTGGTCGCAGTGATACCACCTATGAAGAACGAGTTTTCATGGATTCTTGGTATGTGCATAATTGGTCTGTATGGATTGATATAGTGTACTTATTAAAAACAGTATTGGCTGTGGTGAAGTCTAAAGGTGCTTATTAATTAAGCTTTTACCATAACCATGTACCTCATAGGAAGTCATATGAATACATATCTTATTTATATTGCGCATGGCATCGGTGATTTTGTTATTGCCATGCCACTCATTCAGAGTATTAAATCGCAAGATCCAACAGCTGTTATTGATATATTCACATGCAGCGAAAAGAGACGCATTAATTTGAATAAAACGATGGTGGAATTACAAGGGGATATTCGTCATTGTTACTACTATACCAAGAATGAACCATTTCATTCTTTAATGTTTTTGTTGAAAGCAGGTTATCATAGTTATGATTATGGTATTGTGCTCGAGCATTTGAACTCTAAATACATGTCGTCATGGCCAAGCAAAATTATTAATTTTTGTTGTAAAACCACGATAGGTGCTCATAATCCCTATAATGGGGCTACTTATGATAAAGAGATTATTCGTCCAGATAGCTATTATATATATAATTTGGAAAATGATATTCTTGAACAATTAGGTTTTGAACAAATAGTTATGCACCGTGAATCTTATTCTCTTGATAAGAATCCTGCATTAACCCCAATCATAATTAATCATCCATCTATCGTATTTTGTATAGGCTCAGGTCATGTAGCGAATGAAAAATTACATAATCCTTATGCATTAAGTCTTAAGTCATGGCCAACTAAGAATTGGGTTGAACTCGGCAATAAACTTGTTCAACGAGGTTATGAGGTTGTCCTTATCGGTGGTTCAATGGAACAAGGTATGATTGAACCTTATCATGATGAATTAGATTCACGTATTGTTAGTTTTATAGGAAAACATTCTATTAAAGAGAGTTTTCAAGTGGTACGAGAAGCAGATCTTGTTGTTGGTGTAGATACAGGGCTTATTCATGCAGCCGCTATACAAGGAACTGCTACGTTAACACTTTTTGGGTGTACAGATCCAATTATTGTAAAACCATTTGGCCCATATAGTGAGATTATTCATCATGCCATAGAATGTTCACCGTGTTTAGGCTATGATCAATCCTATACATGTACTAATAATAAATGTATGCAAGGAATCTCAGTAGCGGCTGTATTAGATTCCATATTACATATTTTTGAGAGATAGAGAAATAGAGAGATAGGAAGAATTAATGGATTGTTATTTATTATTACTAGTATCGTATGTAATATTTGTAATATTAGGCTATAAGAAATTTGAATTGCCTATCATATCCCCTACAATGATTACATTGGTATCTTTAATGATTGTTATTGCTTTGGGATACTGGTATAGATATGAAATGGGAACAGACCTTTACTTTTATACCTATATAGTAATAGCTCTTGGTGGAGGGGCTATTTTAGGCACTGGTTATGGTGTGCAGAGATGGGCTAAACTTAATTGGGGAGACCCAACATCTATTGAGTATAATTTTGATAGTAATCGCTATCCTTTAGTGGGGATAGTAAAACTTCCTGTGCGATATAAATACATATCTATGTATATGATATTTTTTATTTTGTTTTCTTTATTCTGTGTATTCATTAATACGACTGGTGATAGTGATGCTAGTCGTATGACTCAATATAGAGATATTATTTTATATCCTCAATTACATCCAAATGATACACGATTTGTATTTATTAATTCTCAATTTTATAAGATTGCATGGGCCATAACATATGTGTCGGCTTATGTAGCTATATATAATGGTGTTATTTTAAATAAGCCTATTTTTAAAGGAACAGGGCTTCTTACAATAGTTATTTTTTTCTGTATTGGTAGTTCTATTGCTATGGGCGCACGCCAACCAGCTATCGAAATATTTATCTTCATGATTTTGACGTATTTATTTCTCCTGGTAAAAGAGCAATATTTTGATCAAGTTAAAAGATTTTTATTTAAACTCATTCCTATTACTATAGTTAGCCCATTTTTATATATTCTTTATGGTATATTAGTAGGTCGCCATGATGGTAATAATGTAACATTGCAACGGGTTACTGAATTATTAGCTGGTGGTATTTATGCGTTGAATATTCATATATGGGAGCCAGCACGCACTACTTATTTCGGACAATCTAGTTTTGCCGATGTATATGATAAATTGATTAATTTTGGCTTGTTACCAGAATCAGCACGAATGGCTTATCATGAATTTGATAAATTTGGCAATACATTATCTTTATTTGGGCGTTGGTATGAAGATTTCGGTATTTTGGGTGTTATTATTATGAGTATTATAGTGACTGCATTATTTTCATTAGCCTATGAATACTTACAACGTCGCTCTAATGGCAATATTTGGACTCATGTTTGGACAGCTATTTTTCTTACTGAACTAGTATCACTTGTATGGGCGGGCTATGATGATCGTATCCGTGCATTATTAGCATTTTCTCAATTTGTTATTGTTGGTTTAATAGGTCTATTTATTTATGTAGGTTATCGAGTAAAGATAAAGCAACCAAAGAGGTAGATTATGAATATTTCCATCAAAAAAAGAGATGTTCTATGGTCTTATGGAAGTATGGCTCTCACGATGGCAGTAAATCTTTTATTATTGCCACTTTATATCTATTTCTTTACACCTGATATGGTGGGACTATGGTATGTATTTATTAGTATAGGATCTATTGCTTTACTATTTGATTTTGGTTTTTCCATTACTTTTGCTCGTAATATAACGTATTGTTGGAGTGGTGCTCAAGAACTTAAAGCAAAGTATGTTGCTTTTTCTGAATCAAAAGAAGTTAACTTTTCCCTATTAAAAGCTGTCCTTAAAGCTTGTCAATCAATTTATGCTATCTTAGGTGGTAGTGCTTTAGTGTTAATGTACTCTTTAGGAATGTATTATATAGGTAGTTTAGTTGGTTCGAGTTCTCGTTGGGAAGCCTATATCGCATGGGCAGCGTATGGGTTTGGAATTTTTTTAAATCTTTATTACAGCTACTATATCTCATTTCTTCGAGGTGTAGGTGCTATTACATTGGCTAATAAAAGTATTGTTTATGCTCGTTTATTGCAAATGGTATTTACGATTATTTTACTTTTATTGGGCTTTGGTATTATTGGGGCGAGTATAGGCTACCTTATATATGGCCTTGGATTTAGGCTCTTTGGGCATAGATATTTTTATAAATATGAGCATATTGGTGAGAAATTGAGATCTGCTACAAATCTTGTTGCTACATCTACAGCAGATATATTCCGAACTATTTGGTATAATGCGTGGCGAGATGGGATTGTATCTATATCTAATTATATATCAACTCAAGCAACTATTATAATTTCATCATTCTATTTAAGTTTGGCACAAACTGGTATGTATTCCATTGCTATTCAACTGACTACTGCAGTAGCTGTTGTTGCTAGTACACTATATAATACATACCAACCGGCCTTTCAAAATGCATATATCACTAAGGATCAGCCTCGTTTGAGAGAATTATTTTCTTTTTCGGTGACGTTATTTATTGTGATTTATTGGGTTGGTATATTTGGCTTATGGCTTGTTGGGTTGCCACTATTAAATATGATTAAGTCCAATTTTGTTATTTCTGATACAGTTCTTTGGGGCGCAAGTATTATGCAATTTGTTATTTATTATCGGAATTGTTATACATCTTATTTCTCATGTACTAATCGTATTATCTATGTAAAAAGCTTCATTCTATCTTCTGCAATAGGTCTTGTGCTATCTCTTGTATTTATGGAATTTTTCGATCTTGGTATTTTAGGGTTACTTGGTGGTATAATTTTATCTCAATTGATGTATAACAGTTGGTACTGGCTCTATAAGGCGCATAAGGAAATGGAGATGAGTTGGATAGAATCTATTGTGAAAGGTATTGAAAGTGCTCTTAGTAAAGTTAAGAGGTAAATTATGAACACAGAACCAATACGGGTTTTGCAAGTCATTGGTATCGTAGCTGGTGGCGGAGTAGAATCCGTTGTGATGAATTATTATAAACATATAGATCGCTCAAAGGTACAATTTGATTTTGTTGTACATAATGACAATGTCGTAGATATTACAGATATAGTTGAGTCTATGGGTGGTAAAGTTTATAAAGTACCATCGTACTCTAAAAATATATTTAGTTTTATGCAAGGTGTTTATCATATAGTAAAAGAACATAAGTATAATATTGTTCATTGCCATATGACGACATTGGGCGTGTTTTCACTAGGACCTGCATGGCTAGCAGGTGCTAAGGTTCGTATTTTACATGGTCATAGTACAACTGTTAAAAGTGAAACAAAACGCAATATTATGAAACTTGTATTACGCCCATTCTCCACATTTGTGTCTAATTATCATTTTGCTTGTGGTCGTCTTGTAGCGCGTTGGTTATACGGCGATGAAATAGGAGTACATATTATTAATAATGCTGTAGATATTGAGCGTTTCCAATACAATGAAGAGTACCGAGAAACTTTACGTGAAGAATTAAACTTAGAGGGTAAGTTTATCATTGGTCATGTGGGACGTTTTATGTATCAAAAAAATCATGAGTATTTAGTACGACTTTTTAGTTATGTATTAAAACGAATACCTACAGCACATCTTGTTCTCGTAGGCGATGGTCCATTACGTGAAACGATTTTAAATCAAATTGAAACATTAGGTATAGCAGATTCCGTTACCTATTTAGGTTTGCGAAATGATGTATATAGATTATATAGTTTGTTTGATATATTTTATTTACCATCCTGGTATGAAGGATTGGCAGTAGTTGCTGTTGAATCACAGGCAACAAATCTACCATTGCTAATGAGTAAATTTGTTACTGATGAGGCCGTTATAGATGATTCTTTAGCAAAACGTATAGGTATTACCAATGATGATATGACTACTTGGGCGACTGAGACTGAACGAATATATAATAAAATTAACAGTCAGCAGACTGAAGTATATAATCGTTCTAATATTAATGATAGTATCAATACTAAAGGTTATAACATTCGATTAGAGGCAAAGCGATTAGAGGAGCTCTATTGTGCATATAGTAAAAACTAGTTCTAATCAATTACATATCTTAGTGGAAGTCATGCATGGATTAGGCGATACAGTATGTTCATTAGCTTTATTGAAAGGGGTACGTTATTTATTTCCTAATGCCAAGCTTACAGTATTGTGCAAGATGAATGCTGGTCGTGATATTATTGAATCATCGCATATTTTGGTAGACGAAATTATAGTCATTGATATTTATAAATCTATAATTAATACTTTAAAAATTATAGATTATTTACGTAAAAATAAATTTGATCTTGGTATTAGTGCAGCTATTACTCCTGTTAAAAAATCACAACTTTTTATGAAATTATGTGGAATAAAAGAACATATGGGTTTTCAAGCTTCAGGAACTAATAAATTTGACTATGATATGCATTTTGTAGAAGCTAATGTGAAAACGTTAGGTTTAGAGTTTAATGATGAATTAAGACCACAGTTATATGTAGATACTGATAGTGATAAATCCATATGTCATTATTTTGATGGTTTAGACCAATCAAGACCTATTATTGGTTTATGTATTGGTAATGCAGATCCATCCCTTACCAATCGTTGGTTACGGACGGGTCGTGTTTTTCCTAGAGCTTGGGGGATTACTCGAATGCATAATCTTCTAGAACTATTGGTGAAAGATGGAAATCAAATTGTACTAATTGGAGGACCTCAAGAGATACCCTTATTAGAAGAGCTAACCGAGTTTTTAAAGTTACCACAAGTTATAAATCTAGTGGGAAAATGTAGTATTAAACAAAGTATAGCAGCTATTAAACGATGTACCTGTTCTATAGGTATTGATACGGGAATGCAACATATAGCGGGAGCCTTATCGGTACCGACTATATCAATATTTGGTCCTACAAACCCTGAAAATCATGGTGCATTTTCAACATGCAGTTACTTTGTAGAACATGATGTGGATTGCAAGTACTGTTATGGAACGGATAATTATATTCATTGCAAACATCGTCGTTGTTTAACAGAAATTACTCCACAACAAGTGATGGATACTGTGTATCAGGTATTAGATTATGAGAATAATAAGAGATTATAATCTGTGCAGTTTAATTATATAATTATTAGATTATATTAGTTATATGGGGAAATATATGAATAGGAATTTGGGGATTGAACTATTTCGTATAGTCTGTATGTTATTGATCATAGCATTTCATATGTCAGATCATGGTGTTATATCTATTAATAGTTCTATGCCTATTACAGGAAATTGGCTGACTCTTGCTTTTGCAAGGTTGGGTGGTGCTATAGGAAATTGCGCCTTTGTAATAATTGGTGGCTATCTGTTATGTATGAAAGAGTTTGATAGTCGTCGTGTTATTAAATTATGGCTACAAACACTTTTTTACTCTATTATATGTGGTCTTATAGCCTTTAAAATAGGAGTTACCGATGTAAGTGTAAAAAGTATTATAATGATGTTATTGCCAATTACCTATAATGAATATTGGTTTATTTCATCCTATTTAATTCTTATGCTATTGGTGCCTTTCTTAAATCCATTATTGAAGGGGATGTCACGTAACAAGCATCGAGCTTTTATAGGTCTAGGTTTACTTGTATTTAGTATTATACCAACCATCACACGAAATTCTTGGATGGATACTTATAACCATATATTGTTATTTATATTCTTATATACGCTTGGTTCATATATTAAAATTTACTCTATACAGGGTCATCTTAAGTATCTATTGTATGGTTTTATATTGATGATACTAGTAACGGGATCAATTTGGGGCATAGCTTATGTAAATCAGTCTTTTGGTAAAAGCATAGATATATTTGCTCTAGTATGGCCAACCTATAAATTTACTGAATTATTGACAGCGTTATTTTTCTTTTTAGGTTTTAAGGATATACGACCATTTTGTGGAAAGATAATTACCTTTTTCTCTACATCTGTATTTAGTGTATATCTTCTCCATATAGGGCGTTTGCAAAATTGGATATTCCTTAGCCTACTAGATGACTCTTATGTTTATACTCAATGGTTTTTCCCTTTATGGTTAATAGCGATAGTATTACTTGTTTTTATAACCTGTGTGCTTATTGATAAGATACGTATCTACTTTGTAGAACGGCCAATGGATCCATTAGTAAAATCGCTGGCGGGACGGTTAAACACGTGGCTTAAAAGTAAAGAGATTATATAGGATTTATTGTTTAGGGAATAAATATACTTTTTAGTATTAATATTAGTTCATTTTATTAATAGGAGACATTACTTATGGATATTATTACACAAAGATTTGATGATCATTTAGATACTCATACGAAGATGCGTAATTATATTGAAGAGATTCGAATAGTTGCGGATATATGTAAGAATGCTCTTGATAAAGGACATAAAATTCTTTTCTGTGGTAATGGGGGATCAGCTGCTGATGCTCAACATTTAGCAGCTGAATTGGTAGGTCGTTTTGTAAAAGAACGGGAGTCTTTACCTGCTATTGCTCTTACAACAGATACTTCTATTTTGACAGCGGTAGCTAATGATTATTCTTATGATGATGTCTTTTCTCGTCAAGTAGCTGGTTTGGGACAGGCTGGAGATGTATTAATAGGCATTTCTACATCAGGAAATTCTAAGAACGTGGTTAAGGCCACAGAACTAGCAAAACAGAAAGGTCTAAAAACAGTTGCATTTACTGGTGAAGGTGGCGGCAAACTTGGTGCTCTTTGTGATGCCGTGATAGCTGTTCCGTCTAAGATTACGGCCCGAATTCAAGAAATGCATATAATGGTAGGGCATATTATCTGTGAAATTGTTGAGGAAGATTATGATTAAGAAAACTATTAATAAGTTCTTACATGATAGTCTGCCTAATCTTCGTATAGCTGTTATTGGCGATCTAATGGTAGATCGTTATGTTTTTGGTGACGTAAGTCGTATATCTCCAGAAGCTCCAGTCCCTGTGAATAGAGTAAAACAGATGAAAGAAGTCCTTGGTGGAGCGGCAAATGTTGCTGCGAATCTTGCCAATTTGGATGTTTATGTATATGTTGGTGGAGTAGCGGGACAAGATACCCATGGAAACCTTTTACAAGACTTATTAGATTCTAATGGTATTGATAAAAGTGGTGTAGTGATCTCTAGCGAAAGATCTACTATAACTAAGATGCGAATTTTAGGTGCTCGTCAACAAATGATGCGGCTAGACTTTGAGACAGTTCGAGATGTTGACCAACAGGAAGAGGAGGAACTCATTCGTTGGCTGACTATTCTCTGCCAAAAAGGATTAGATGGAATTGTTATCTCTGATTATGGAAAAGGGGTTTGTACAGACACTCTTTTAAGACAAATTTTCAACTTGGCTAATCAATATATGATACCGACTATTGTTGATCCTAAGGGAGCTCAGTGGAATAAGTATGATGGGGCTACTTTTATTACTCCTAATGTGAAGGAGTTATCTGAACGAGTTGGTTACTCTATTAGAAATGATGATGATAGTATAGTGACTGCAGCTAAAGAGGTTTTAGATGCTAATCATATTCAATATATTATTGCTACTAGATCTGAAAAGGGTATCTCTGTTATTGCTAGAGATGGCCGAATTTGGCATAATCCAGCTACTCAACAAGATGTTTTTGATGTATCTGGTGCTGGTGATACAGTTGTGGCTACGATGATTTGCTCTATCGCGGCTAATCTTTCTATGCGGACCGCTCTTCATGTAGCTAATGGAGCAGCTGGTATCGTAGTATCTAAAGTAGGTACTTACCCTATCCATCGACAAGAATTAATTGACTTGTGGATGTCTCTTCAAGAAGGAAAATCTATAGAAAAGTCACTCTATTCTTGGGAAGAAATGAAGACTTTAGTTCGACAATGGCAAGATCAAGGAGATACAGTTGTTTTTACTAATGGATGCTTTGATATTCTTCATAGAGGGTATATTATGTACTTGCAAGAAGCAGCTCAACTAGGTGATCGACTTATTATAGGCCTAAACTCTGATGCTTCCGTAAGGCGCCTTAAAGGGGAAACTCGTCCTTTAGTAGGGGAAGAAGATAGGGCTTATTTACTGAGTGCTTTGAGTTGTGTAGATGGTGTTGTACTTTTTGATGAAGATACTCCATCCCAATTATTAGAAACCATTCGACCTAACATACTTGTTAAGGGTGGTGACTATAAAGTAGAGGAAGTAATCGGCCGTGAGTTTGTAGACTCAGTACAAATTCTTTCTTTTAAAGACGGATACTCAACCACTAATGTGGTAAATAAAATTGCTAATTTAGTAAGAGCCAATAAGTTATGATAATCATAATAAGATAGATTTCTTAAAATGTAATATGAAATTGAACTATTCCAAATTTACAATTCTATCAAATTCTTCAAGAAAGACGTCTAAGGTTGTTCTATAATTTAGAATTTTGCGTGGCAAATTATTACACCATTGAAGTACTTAATGAATAGTTTTCTCTGAATCTGTTTATATTGGCATTCCCTTCAAAATAAATTTACGAAGTAAACTTTTATGGCTTCCGTTTGAGCCATGTTCCCAAGCAGAATAAGGTCGAGCAAAATGAATAGACAAAGTTTCAGTTTCTAAATCAGATATTTCTGCAAACTCTAAACAATTATCTGCAGTTATTGTTTTATATACGCATGCTAGATTAACATCTTTAAACATATTTAATCATGTATGTAGTTGTTTTTTTACATCAGTAGCCTGTGTTGATGGACATCGTAAAACCACATATAATCTGCTTTTACACTCAAGTAAAGAGACTAAAACATGGTCTATCTTATCTTTTGATCCACGGATGGTATCTAATTCTAAATGTCCGAATTCTTCGCGCGTTTCAATATTAGAATAACGAAGTCCTATGGATTTACCAAGTTCTTGCTTATGTTTTCTAGAAACAGACTTTAGTAGGGAATGCTGTACTACCATTGGTAAAATACCCAATATACTTTTGTGAAGATAGTTATATAAAGTCTTAGTACAAACCATTTTATTATGCACAAACAAACCTTATGCCTAGTATACTCGACAGCAGTATCAAAGAATCAATGATTATTAAAAACTTTGTTTTCAATCCATTTTATAAAAGATTCTATAGCACCTACTCTTATAGTATTAAAAGAGCTCGCACATTGTTTTCATATGTTGCCTGTCCAGAATCAGCTAAATATACAAGTTGAAGTTTATCTTTTCGAACCTGAACCACAGTACCGTGTTTTAATTTTGTGTAAATAGTCGTTCTAGAACGGCCCAGTGCATGTGAAATTGAAGTATTGTATTACTATCTCTAGATCGATTCTTTTTTCTAAATAAAATCGTTCTTCGAAGTTTAAGTGTTTGTGCGTAATGTCGGATTATGGTTATTGTAGTCCATAGTGATTACCTCTGCTATATTTTGATTAGACACCTAAATCATAAGACAAGGTTCACTCTGGATCTTTTATTTGTTCAATTTCATTTTACAATTAAGTGAAAAAACAAAATTAAAGATTGAGTTAGAAAAGTTAGGAATCAATAGAAGAATTGTTAATCTATTTAAATAACGTGCATAATAAGATTAGTACAAGTATAGATATACAAGAGAAGAAGTTTAATCAACATATTAAAAATTTAATAGTAATTATATATAATTTTTGTAGAAACTATATTGATGATAGTAGCTCAAATAACATTTAAGAGGATAATTCTGACCTATATGAATAATAAAAACGGAATTTTTTATTCTGTTTTTATAATTCTTCTTTTTTGTTTGTTAAGTTTATGATACACTATTGACAAGAAAAGGAGAATAAATTATGAATACGCCTATTGTTCGTATAGAAGGTATTACAATTAAAAATCTAAAGAACGTTGAATATGGACATATTAAATTCAATCTAGGAAAGAAACATACATCAGCAAGTTTATTAGGTTTATATGGACAAAATGGTTCAGGAAAAACGGTTCTTATTAATGCGATTGATATATTAAAACAACTATTAATGGGGCAGCGATTACCAGAATATCTAGTTGATTATATTAATATAAATAGTGATATAGCAGAACTTTCTTTTGAATTTTCCATACAATCTGGTAGTAATCATATACATGTGTTTTACGACGTAGAATTAGGAAAAGCTAAGGCTACCGGTGATAATAATACAGATGATTTAGATTCCATAAATGCTGTTCTTATCGTAAAAAAAGAAGTATTACAGTATAAAGTAAAAAATAGTATTAATTCGATTAGAAAGAATATAATTGCTAATACTGACACGACACAAGTATTTGTACCTACCAGTAAATTTGAGATTCTCTTCGGTAAAGACTATGAGGATATGACAGATTTTCTTGTAGATAAACGACTATGTCAAGCTGAATCTAGATCCTTTTTATTTTCTGCTAGATTTATGAAACGTCTTAATTCTCAACGTGAATTTCTTGAGAGTACTCCTGAGTATGATCGTATTACAGAGATTATAAATATATTAGTGCAATATGGTAACCATGATTTATTTGTTGTATTAACAGCCCATAGTGGATTACATAGTCTTAATGTATTACCATTAGAAATAAATGTAAAACAAGATAATATGGGTCGGATAGGTACCATTACATTACCATTAGATCAACCTATTGCATTTCCAATACCCATTGTTGATGTAATTCATAACATTATAAATATGATGAATCTAGTTTTATCTGAAATTATTCCAGGATTACAGATTTCAGCTTCTGATTTAGGTGTTGAATTATTAGAAAATGGTGAAAGTGGTAAGCGTTTGATGCTAGTTTCTAATAAGAATGATAAGAATATACCTTTAAAATATGAGTCCGAAGGTATACGTAAAATTATATCTATCTTAAGTTTATTGATTGCTGTGTATAATCGCTCATCTGTGACTATTGCTGTTGATGAATTAGATGCTGGAATTTTTGAATATTTATTAGGGGAATTGCTTCGTATTATTGCTGAAAAAGGCAAAGGTCAACTTATATTTACTTCACATAATTTACGTCCATTAGAGACTTTGGATAAAGGATTTATTGCTTTTACTACGACAAATCCTAATAATCGTTATATTCGCCCTAAAAATGTAAAGACATCTAACAATTTAAGAGACTTCTACTATCGGGATATTACATTAGGTGAACAAGCGGAAGAAGTTTATAAACCAACACAAAATGCTGAGATTTCATATGCTTTCAAGAAAGCTGGTGGATATAAGTGGCGCGAAAAAAAATAGTGTTAATAATTGTGGAAGGTCCTTCAGATGCTTCTGCATTAGAACGGTATTTTGTCAAATACTTTGATAGTGATCGTATTGTAACAAAAATAATACATGGGGATATTACCACTGATAGAAATATTGATCAATCGAAAATAAAAGCACATTTAGGGAATAAGATTAAATCATGGATTATAAAAGACAAATTCAAGAAATCAGATATAGATCGAATTATTCACATCGTTGATATGGATGGTGCTTATATAGGAGATAATCTTATTCAACTAGATGAATCGTGTGAAGATCCATATTATTCAACGTTATCTATAAAAACATCAAATGTAGAAAAAATTCGCCTTAGAAATATTCAAAAAAGAGAAAATTTAAATACATTGAGTACCAATACAAGTGGTATTTATAATGGCATTTCTTATAATATATATTATATGTCTTGTAATTTAGACCATGTATTGTATAACCTACAAAATGCTAGTGATGAGGAGAAGGAAGAACACGCATTAGAATTCTCAGAACGATACATAGCTAATATTAATGACTTTATATCATTTTTATGTTATTCTAAATTTTCTCGTTGTGAATCTTATGAGGGTTCTTGGAATTTTATTAAAAAAGGTAAACATTCATTAGAACAATATAGTAATTTAGGTCTTTGTTTTTTGTCTACTGAGTCTTAAATATATTATTTATCTTAATATTTATTTTTATAAATCACCATATAGAACTATAATATTAGTTCTATATGGTCTTTTTATTTTAATATCTTTAGATTGGTTCGCGACGTAGTCGCGAATCATAAAACCACCCGCTATGTGGGTACAGTAGCGAAAGTTATACAAAAAATCACCTTACTTAAGTATAATGTAGGTGCTCAAGTCACATTATATGCAAAAGAAAGGTGATTTTATATGGCAACAAAGACATAGATCCTTGCACACAAAAAATGGTTATTCAAATACCACATAGTATTTACTCCTAAGTATAGACATAAAGTTATATATAACCAAAACAGAAATAGTTTACGTAAAATATTAAAGCGTTTGTGTGAATATAAGAGTGTCAAAATTATAGAGTGGGAGTTGATGGCAGATTATATTTATCTGTTAGTATTAATCTCACCTGAAATAGTAGTTTTATCTTTCTTATAATATTAAAAAAGTGTACTCATGATATTTGATAAATATGCAAATTTAAAATATAAATATGAAAATAGGTATCTGGAGACCAAAGGATATTATATATAGATGATAAATCTAAATGAGATTCTATTTAGAAAAATATACACGAGCAAAAGATTCACTTTACGGGTGACTTCGATTATAAGTGCTATAATATGAATAATAGGTAATCAATTATAAACTGGGATTATATGACGGTATTGTGTAAGTCATTATAATTGTATGATGTGGAATTTGTAATTTTTAGTAGGGGGAAAATATGAATTACAATTCGGATAAAGCAATTGAATCTTCGGAACAGGACTTACTGGGGAGAGTAACATTCTCCAAACAATTAGGGGAAGCGATATATAAATATAATGGAAAAGATGGATTAGTGTTAGGCGTATTTGGTAAATGGGGAACTGGTAAGACATCTATTCTGAATATGGTTGTCAATGAGATAAATCATTTATCTGAAAATGAGGATAATAAACCTATTATTGTAAATTTTTCTCCTTGGAACTATTCTGATAAAGATAATCTTATAGGTATATTCTTTGAAGACTTGAGAATAAAAATAAAACTTTATAGTAATAATGAAAACATGAAACAAATAGTAAAGGCTATTGACCAGTATTCTGGTGTCTTAAATTTATTATTATATACATCGGTCGTATCAAGTCAGAATTGGATTATAATGTTAAAGTATCCTTTAAAATGTTTTTACAGATATATTAGAGGAAAGATATTAGAAGATGATAATTTAGATAAGGCAAAGGCAAATTTAGAAAGAGTACTTATTAAAAGTAAGAAAAAAATTGTTGTGATTATAGATGATATTGATCGCTTAACGAATACACAGATCAGGGATATTTTTCAATTAGTTAAGCAAGTTGGTAACTTTCCAAATATAATATATGTATTATCTATGGACAGAGAGGTTGTCTGTAGAGCTTTAGAAAGCGTACATAATATTGATGGTGCAAAATATTTAGAAAAAATTGTACAGATTCCATTTGAAATACCAGCACTTCTGAAGCCAAGATTACGCGAGCTATTTTTAACAAAGCTTGAGAATACAGTTAAAACTATTTCTGATAACCCCAAAATTGATCAATCTTATTGGACTGAAGTGGTTACAAATTGTATAGAACCTTATATTGAAACATTAAGAGATGTAAATCGAGTTATAAATACATTTCAATTTAGATATAAAATACTAAATGAAGAAACTGCTTTTGAAGATATGGTGGCTCTTACCACTATTGAGGTTTTAGAACCTCAATTATATCAGTGGATTGGTAGAAATAAAGATTTGCTTTGTAGTACATATTTTCATAGTTTTTCAGCTTTATTTAGGGAAAAAAGTGATTATCGTACATCAATATATGAGGAACTTAAAAAATTAGGTATAAATACGGATATAGGGATAAAGTTTCTCACAACATTATTTCCCGTGTTTGCAAATGATATAGATGAACGTGATTATAGATATACAGAATCGAATATAAGAGAGACGATGAGAGTAGCACAAGAAGAACGATTTGATTCATATTTTATGTTTGACTTGAGAGAGATTCCTGTTACAAGATATGTAATTAATGATTGTATAAATAAAATGGCGTTAAATGATTTAATTACTACAATTACTGTAATTAATAATGATGGGAATATTGAATATTTTATCGATGAACTAAGGTCATTAGTTGATACCATTCCTGAAAAGCGTTTAGGTTTATTATCATCTGTCATTTTGAATGTATTACATAAATTCTCTCAAAATAGTCAATTTTTTATGTTATCAGCATATACTAAAGCAGAATTCCTTGTTTATGATATTATGAGTAGGATCAATGATGAAAATGAACGATATAATTTGATTAAAAGTGTATTAGAAAATATAAATAAGGAGCAACTAGGAACATTAGCTTCTTTTATTAATAGAATAGAATTATCTCATGGAAGACTCGCAGGAAAAGAGGAACCTATAGAAAAACAACTCATTACTCTACAGCATTTAATTGATATAGAACCAATTTATGTTTCAAAAATCAATGTGATTACTCAATCTGAAATAATTATTGATATAAGAGACTTCCATATGGCTTTCTATTTATGGGAATGTCTAGATAAAGATAGAGCAAGAACTTATTTGAACAATATATTGAAAGAGGATAACAATATACTTAAGTTTATATGTGCTATTGCAAGTAAGTGGACAAGTGAGAATGATGCTGGATGGTATTATTCATTAGATAAAGTTTCAAATTATATTTCTGTAGATATAGTTTATGAGAAAATTAAAGCGATTAGTAAAGAAGATTTGGTTATGTTTAGATTAGAAGATCAGATTAAATTGGCTTCTTTTGTTTTGTCATATGGTAAATCAGAAAGTTATCGTGTTGATGAAGAAGAAGCTATGAAGTATATAAGTAATTGGAAAGATAATTAAATTAAGTCATTATTTTTAAATTACGATTAGGAGAGTTGATATATGTCGAGATGCTATTTGTGTGGAACGTTATTAAATGAATCTAATAGAAGTGTAGAACATATTATTCCTAATGCTATTGGAGGGAATTTAAAATCTAAAGATTTAATATGTAAGGAGTGTAATTCAAATACTGGTCTAAATATTGATTCAGAGTTATCAAGACAATTGAATTTTATTGCTAATATGTTAAATATTGAACGTGATAGAGGTAAACCACAAGAGTTCAAAGTAAAAAATGAGAGTACGGGGGAAATATATAGATGTTTACCAGGTGGGATACCAAGCCGTATAATGCCAGAGATTATTCAAGATAATAATCAAATAAAAATTAAGGCTCCTAATGAAAAAATTGCTAGACAGCTTTTAAATCAAATTAAAAGTCAGAATCCAAATCTAGAGATTGACCAAGTAATTAATAAAGCTGAAAAAAGTAGAGAATATATTAATAATTGGTGTAAATTTAATGTATCTATTGGTGGAGCAGATGCTTTTAAGTCGATTTATAAAACAGCAATAAGTTTTTATATATATTCAGGAGGAAGCTCTCATTATATAACTAACATCAAGCAAATTATATCTGATGAAATGATGATATTTAACTATGTAAAGCCTTGTTATTTAGATTATGAAATTGTAGAAAAAGATAGCGAGGAAGTGTTGCATAGTATTCTTATTAAGGGGAATAAGGAAACAGGAAAATTATATTGTTATATAGAGTATTTCAGTGCTTTTAAGTATGCTATTCTATTAAATAATAACTATAATGGAGAGGATATTAATAAGTTGTATATTTTTAATGTTTTGAATCGACAAGAAATTTTAGAGCGAAATGTTTTACCAACCTGGTTTTCTGATATAAATAACATATTTAATAGTTTGGAGTGGAATCAAATTCTTCTTAAAGACTCTCTAGAAAATTTAATGAAGATTATTAGTGATAAACAACATAATAATCATTTAAATAGATTGATATGCGAAGCATGGGAAGATACTATTAAAACAATGGAGCTTTTAGAAGGTGATGAAATTACAAAAGAAGTATATGATGTTTTAATTAAGAATACTATTGATGCTGTGATGCCGTATTTAGAGCGTTTTATACCAAAAGAATAATTAGCTATATAATTACTAGAAAATTATATGTTTGTAAAAAGACAGCTAATAGAATCAGCTGTCTTTTTGTATGCGTAAAATCTGTCACAACATTCTCATATATGTACTGTATTTTATGGTTTATATAACCGTTATATCTAATAGGTTGGAGAGATGTTTGAGTTTTATAGAATGAGGGGTTGAATGCATGAGAGAAAGCAATATTGAATTGTTGCGTATCATTTCGATGATACTGATTATTATGCATCATTTTAGTGTGCATGGTTGTTTCCCCTTTACGCCAGATTTAACGTTTAATAAGGTATTTCTCCAAGTATTTGCACTTGGAGGCAAGGCTGGTGTAGTCGCCTTTGTTATGATAACAGGCTATTTTATGGTTTCTAGTAGTTTTAAGTTGCATAAGTTTGCCAAGTTAGTAGGGCAAATATGGTTTTACAGCATTGCCATGCTGGGAGTGGTTATGGGTTTAGGACTTGATACGGTGACGTCAAGAAACATGATGCTCGCCTTATTGCCCATTGGTGCCATGAGTTGGTTTGGTCAGAACTTTTTGGTACTCTATTTATTAACGCCTATTATTAATCGAGTACTTCGTTGGCTACAGCATAAATACTACGTTATGCTTCTAGTGGTTTCCACGGTAATTTGGTTCTTAATACCGACGGCATTGAATTTGTGGCCTAATGTACCGCATACCACCTTTGGATTCAAACATATTTTTTCCTTTGTCATATTCTATTCGATGGGGGCGTACATCAAGCTGTATGGCTCACATATAACAAAGAAAATAGGTATTATTCTTAGCGCCATAGGCTTTGTAGGGGCCTTTCTAGGGGACATCCTTGTCGATGTACTAGCCATGACGAATCCAGTGTATATGAAACAGATTTTCTACTTTACGCAAAATGATTATGGCTTCTTTCAATTGCTATTAGGTATTGGCTTATTTATTATTTTTTTGAAAGCAAAGATCACTTATCGTCCTTGGATTAATGTGGTAGCATCTACTACCTTTGGCATTTACCTATTGCATGATAATCGGTTATTCCTTCATCATATGTGGGACAATGTATTGGCAACATATCAGTACTATGATTCAATACTATTACCTCTGTATGCGATTCTTGTAGTGGCGCTTATTTTTGTCATCGGTATGATTGTAGACTATGTGCGGTTGGCTTTCATAGAAAAACCTGTGATGAAAGCAATTACGCCAAACCTCGACCGGATTCAGTCAAGGGTTGAGAAAGTACTGCCATTATAATGCGATTATCGGTGTTTTTTGGTATAATATATAAGTATTCTTAC
>OGEM01000690.1_pt1 | contig 19838 bp, 14 predicted proteins | sample 1570741 | NCBI WGS metagenome assembly OGEM01 (sample SAMEA2582141, study PRJEB24529) | metagenome | biome: Human gut stool | place: China | collected 2011
ATGGTGCATGGCAGATGATTTTTGGTGTAAATACTCTTCCTGAATATCGCAGATGTGGATGTGCGAAAGAGCTGATTAAGAAGGCTATCTTAGATGCCAGAAAACAGAACCGGAAAGGGCTTGTATTAACTTGTAAAGAAAGCCTTGTTCCATATTATTCCAAGTTTGGATTCATTGATGAGGGGATAACAGATAAATCCACTCATGGAAATGTCCTGTGGCACCAGATGAGATTGGATTTTAAATTAAGAAATAATGGAGTAAATCTTTCAGATAACAAAAAAGTGACCGCAAACAAGAAATTTGCAGCCGACAGAATACTATCATATTTTAAAGAAGAGTGGAAGGTACTGCTTATAATAACAGTTTCAGGTCTTATATATAACTTTGGACTTTTGCTTGGCCCTTGGTTTGATGGTAAGATGACAGGATGTCTTATAGATATATTAAGCCAAAATGCTGTATACAAGGATATGCTTATACTTGTAGTGTCATATATTGTATCTATTGCAGTTGTTCAGATATCAAGATATATAAAGCGTTTCTATGTGAGAAGATTTGCGAATAATGTCAACAGAAGAATGAAGAAGATATTGTATGGGACGCTTGTGTTAAAGAGCAAGACAGAACTTGAAAGTGAAGGTATGGGCGATATTATGACAAAGGCAATCCTTGATGTTGATGATTGTGCTGAGGGCATGAGAAAGTTCACAACAGAGGTGTTTGATACAGGAGTAGCACTGGCTGCATATGCAGGAATGCTGCTTGTATATGATGTAAGGCTGGCACTCATTGCAATGATATTTCCACCTATATCTTATATGCTTGCAGAGAAGATGAAGATTATCGTACAGAGAACAGGTGCAGAATATAAAAGACAGTCAGGAATATTAAGCAATGCCACACTAGACAGAGCTTCTAATGCCATAACTTACAGGGTATACGGAAGGGAAGAGGACAGAAGAATTGCATACGAAGATAATCTTTCATCATATGAGAAAGCTGCTATCAGGGCAAATATATGGAATTCTTCAATGACACCCTTATACAGGATTATATCAATGACAGGTATAATATTTATATTATATTTCGGCAGTAAAAATGTACTTGGAACGGGGTGGAAAAGCTGGGATATCGCGGCATTTACGACATTCCTTGCCTGTTTTATAAAGTTATCGGATAAGTCTTCAAAGGCGGCAAAGCTGTTTAATGCAGTTCATAAGTCACAGGTTTCGTGGAAACGTATTAAACCGCTTATGGTTATTCAGGATAAAGATACAGATTGTAAAAATCAGACATCAGGAAAGCTTGAAGTAAAAAACTTAAGTTTTACATATCCAGATGGAAAAACTGTATATAATGATATTTCCTTTACTGCAGAGCCGGGGGAGATTATAGGCGTTACGGGTCCGGTTGCCTGCGGTAAGTCAACATTTGGAAAGACCTTCCTTTGCGAATGTCCATATAAGGGAAGTATTAAGTATAATGGAAATGAATTAAGCAGTGTTGCTGATAATGTAAGGTCGGGAATAATAAGTTATCTTGGACACGACACAGAGCTTTTTAATGACTCTATTAAGAATAACGTGCTTCTTGGTGATGATTGCAATGTATCAGAATACCTCAAGGACGTATGTATCGATAAAGAAGTTGCACAGATGGAGAATGGAGTTGACACACTTATTGGTAATGGTGGTGTAAGACTGTCAGGTGGACAGGCACAAAGAATAGCACTTGCCAGAACGCTTTGTCATAAGAAGCCGGTACTTGTGCTTGATGATCCATTTTCAGCACTGGATATAAGCACTGAGAAAAAGATATATAACAACCTTTGTGATATAGCAAAGAATAATATTGTAATTATTATGACACATCGTCTGTATATGTTCCCTAAGATGGATAAGGTTATATGGATGGATAATGGAAAGGCAATAGTTGGAACACACGAAGAGATTATGTTACAGTGTCCGCAGTACAGGAAGTTGTATGAAAATGTCAGCACACAGATGAGGTAGACGTGGCTGAACATACAGAAAAAGGTACATTACAAAATAAAAATACCAACGAAAATAAGAAAAAGGAGTTGGATAATATTGAGTAGTAATAATGTAAACAGCACAGAAGCCAATAATTATAATATTAATAACGTTGATAATAAGAAAATGAATAACAAGAATTCATACAACGTAGTTTCAATAATATTACATACTATAATAAAGAGAAAATGGCTTTCTCTTGGAATTATAATTTCAGTATGTGGTGCGGTTATAACAGCTCTTTATCCACCACTTGTACTTGGAAAAATAGTAGATACACTCACAACAGGAAGTCAGATGCCTGTATATCTTGTATTTCTTTATATGGCATTTACAGTTATTACAGGTCTTATGGAAGCCACAAGAGAAGGGCTTCTTACAGTATTTGGGCAGAAGATAACACACGCACTTAGAAGTGGACTTATGGAGCATTTTGTAAGACTTTCTACTGACTCACTTAATAAGCAGGAGCCAGGTGCTGTTGTATCAAGGTTTGTAGGTGATGTTGATACAGTTGAGAACCTTTTTACATCGGGAATTGTAAGTATGTTTGCAGATGCGTGTAAGATAATAAGTATTCTTGCAGTTATCTGGTTCAGAAATAAAGGACTTGCAACAGTGCTTATGGTGCTTCTTCCATTTTTATTCTGGTTTACAAGACATATACAGAAGAATATGCTTGATGCCCAGTTAAAAAATAGACGAGCAGTAAGCCGTGCTTCAGGACATGTACCTGAAACACTTCACAATATCCGTACGATCCATAATCTTGGCAAGGAGAAGTATATGGAGAAAAGATACGATGAATATATAAGCGACAGCTACAAAGCTATGGAAAAGACCAACTTCTACGATGCCGTATATTCACCAGTTATTCTTATATTAAATGCAGTTGTAGTGGCGGTAGTTATGTTGTTTTCAGCCTCAGGCAATGCCAAAGTCCTTACACTTTTTGGTATGTCAGCAGGTACAGCAGTAGCAGTTATTAACTATATATCACAGATATTCTCACCAGTTGAAAGTCTTGGAATGGAAATCCAGACGATACAGTCAGCGATTGCGGGCGTGAGAAGAATAAATGAATTCTTTGAACTTCCAGTACTAGATAATAATGAAGAATTACAGGCAGAAAAGACATTTGATAGTAAAAATGATACACCTTATGTCCAGTTCAATGATGTAACGTTCGGATATGAGGCTGACCACACTGTAATAGCTGATAAGACATTTGTTGTAAATAGAGGAGAGCAGGTTACACTATCAGGAAGGACAGGTGCAGGTAAGAGTACAATATTCAAGCTGCTTTTAGGTCTGTATAATCCACAGAAAGGTTCTATCCTTATAAATGATATGAATTCAGCCGCGATACCAGATAACAGAAAGAGAAAAATATTCGGTTATGTTGAGCAGTCATTCCATATTGTTCCTGGAACAGTTAAAGACCAGATAACACTTTATGACAAGTCCATATCTGACGAAGCTGTTATCAAAGCGGCAAAGCTTACAGGACTTCACGATACAATTATGAACTTTGAAAATGGATACGATACCCAGTGTACGCAGGAATTATTCTCGCAGGGACAATGGCAGTTGTTATCCATAGCAAGAGCTACAGCTGCCAACCCGGAGCTGCTTTTACTTGATGAGATAACAGCCAATCTTGATGCCAATACAGAAAGAGATGTTCTTACAGCACTTAAAGGTGTATCTGAAAACAGAACAGTTATATCAATATCACACAGGGTTACGGCAAGAACAGGACGTGTAATAAACTGTTAAATACAATATTTCATAATGACAATGACGCCAGAATGTGATAATATTTTTTGTATTGGGTAATTTAATGAATTAAAGTATATCAGGTGGACAAAGTGGAAGATATTATGTATAGCATTAACAGGTTGTTAAGCATTACAATTGGAAATAATAGGTCATATTTTGATGTGCAATATGTTAATATTGCTATGTTGGTCTGGGGTTGTGTATTCTGCTTAATAGCAGGGGTGGGAATGATTTTAAGTAAGAATTTTGACCGCCGTAAGAGGCTGTGGATGATACTTTTGCAGTTTGCAACAGCTGTTCTGTTGCTCAGTGATGCAACCGCCTGTATATTCAGAGGCTGGACGGGTATATTTGGATATTGGATTGTAAGGATAAGTAATTTTATAGTATTTCTTGACAATAATATAATATTATATTTGTTCCACAGGTATGTGTGCAGTTTTATTTTTACGGAACAGGAAGAAAGAACTTTAAAAAGAGCAACATTTATAAATATACTGTGTGCCGTGGCAGTAGCTCTGGTTATTATTTCACAGTTTACAGATTTGTATTACTATTATGATGCACAGAATGTATATCATAGAAGTGAAGGTTTTATAATATCTATTTTTATACCTGTAACAGGAATGATGGTAGAGATGTCATTTTTGATAGAATACAGAAAGAAATTAAGCAATATTACAATTTCTTCACTTGGTTCATATATTATTCTTCCAATTGTAGCGGCAATAATACAGTTCTACTTTTATGAAATTTCGTTGATTGATATAGCTGTATGTAATTCAATGATAGTTATGTATATAACTGTTATTGGTGAACAGGACAGGAAACTTAACAATCTGGAACAGAAGCAGATTAAGACAGAGGCTGAACTTGAAATATCTATGGTGCTTAACCAGTGTATAGCAGAACTGACAACTGAAGCGGATATTAACATAGCTATACATAATCTTCTTGCAATTATTAATAATTATTTTGGTGCGGACAGATGTTATATTTTTGAAAATAATTACGATGATAATACAATGGATAACACCTATGAGTATGTTAGTGATAGTATTACAGCAAAGAAGGATAAGATTCAAAAGCTTTCAATGAATATTGTAAGTTTATGGATGGAGAATTTTAAAGAGGAAAAGCCATATTATATAGCAGATGTCAGCAAGCAAAAGGAAGAACCTGTATACAATATGTTGCATGAACAGAATGTAGACAGACTTCTTGCAGTGCCATTAAAAAGAGATGGAAATATAATTGGATTTCTTGGAGTGGACAATCCGGTTAATCATTACGAGGATATGGCATTATTGTCTTCTATACAATATTTTGTTACTAATAGTCTTGAAAAGCGTGTGCAGCAGGATAGGATGCGTTATTTAAGTTACAGGGATATGCTTACAGGTTTGTACAATCGTAACAAATATATAAGCATTGTTAAAGCGGCTAAAGACCAGATACTTAAAAATGTCGGAGTTGCTTACATAGATCTTAATGGTCTGAAAGCAATTAATGATAATTATGGACACTCTAATGGTGATAAGTTCATATGTACAGCAGCAGACACATTCAAAATGGTATTCCCGGATAATTCTTACAGGATAGGTGGGGATGAATTTGTAATTATAGAGCAGAATATTGAGCGTGATAAATATGAAGAAAGAATTACAGCCTTGAAAAATATAATGCAGGATAAACAAGTAAGCATATCCATAGGAGTTCTGTGGAGAGAGTATGTTGACGATTTAGAAGAATTATTAAAGGCGGCAGATAAGCTTATGTATAAGGAGAAAGAGATGTATCATAATAACAGAGAATAAAGTTAAAATAAAAGGGATTTGGGATACACCTTCCAAATCCCTTTTGTGTTCTTTTTGTGCTGTTAAGGGATTTATATTAAAAGTTATGATGGGTATGTATCCCCAGCACAAATACAATTATAAAATGTTGTTAAAACAGCATAAAATGCTTGTTACTTTGGAACAAATGCTTGTTGTTTGTTATATTGATTGTTATAGTCAGACCATATTAATCAATGCCATTTGATATTTGAATTCAGTGTTAATATCTTAGGCAGGAAAAGAGGTATAATATGGCTGGAAAGAAATTTATTAACGCAAAGTTAAAAGGATATAATGAATTACAGGAAATACTTGTTGAGGACGGAGTATTTAAGGCAATTGCACCACATATAGATGTAGATAGTGATTGTGAAATTGAGGATTTGGGAGGCAAGCTTACACTGCCACCATATGTTGACCCACATATTCATCTTGATTATGTATTCACAGCAAGAAAGCAGGGCGCAACTAACGGAACAGGAACATTATTTGAAGGAATTCAAAGGTGGAGTGAAACTAAATCAGATTTAACAATTGATGAGATAAAGGCAAGAGCAATAAAGGCAGTTAAAATGGAGGTGTCACACGGTGTCCAGTTCATAAGAACACACGCTGATGTAACTGACCCTAACCTCACAGCCTTAAAGGCACTTCTTGAATTAAAGGAAGAATTAAAAGATATTGTAACAATCCAGATTGTATCATTTCCACAGGAAGGAATGTATTCTTACAAAGATGGCGACAAGCTTGTTGAAGAAGGACTTAAAATGGGTGCTGATTGTGTAGGTGGTATTCCACATTTTGAGTATTGCAGGGAATTTGGTGAGAAATCAATTCATAAGGTTGTTGAATTAGCTGTGAAGTATGACAAGCTTATTGATGTACACTGTGATGAGAGTGATGACCCAATGAGCAGGTTTGTGGAGCTTCTTACTGCACTTTCAATTGTTGAAGGAATCGGACCTAAGACAACAGCAAGCCATACCTGTTCATTAGGTTCAGTAGATAACAGTTACGCATTCAGAATGATGAAGAATTTCAAGAAAGCAGGACTTAACTTCATTTCCTGCCCAACAGAGAATATATATCTTCAGGGCAGACAGGATACATATCCTAAGAGAAGAGGTCTTACAAGAGTTAAGGAATTATATGAAAATGGAATAAATGTATGCTTTGCACAGGATTCAATTCAGGATCCTTGGTATCCGGCAGGCAATGGCAATCTTATGAATGTGCTTGATAATGGTATACATATAGCCCAGATGATGTCATTTGAGGAAATGGATAACTGCCTTGACCTTATAACTGTTAATGGTGCTAAGACTATGAACATATCAGACATATATGGAATTGAGGCAGGCAAGCCAGCTAACTTTATTGTTGTCGATGCCAGGAGCGAATTCGAGGCAGTATGCGAAAGAGCCGATGTTGTTGCAAGTGTCCGTAATGGTGAATATCTGTTTAAGAAAGCACCAGTGGCTTTCGAGGCTTTGAGTGAATTTATGGCGTAGATAAAGAGTGAATTATGATATAATATGACTACTTCGTAGTCACTTAGAAGTTTCTTCGAAACTTCGGATGCGTGGAAAAGCAACGCAGGGCATATGGTATAATGAGCACAGGAATTATAAAATATAGTGCTGTGTGTTATGTAATTGAATATTGTTATTTACCTGCCAGACTGATGTATGTTGGTCTGGCATTTTTTTAACAGTAAAAGAAACTTTCTACTTGCCTTTTTAATTATGTTATGGTATTATTTTATTGTTATGCGGAAGTGGCGGAATGGCAGACGCAGCAGACTCAAAATCTGCCGGTGGTAACATCGTGTGGGTTCAAGTCCCATCTTCCGCATTAATAGATTAAGGAAGTCTTTGTATAAAGGCTTCCTTTTTGTTATTTGTGGTGTAAGATATGGCTAGAATCGTTCTGTATCAATTTCCAGACAGCGTTTTAGCCTTTTATACATTCCCTGCTTGGTCATTCCAAGTTTGGCGGCTGCCTGCTCTGCACCCAGTGTATTAATCATTTCCCTGACTTCTTTAACGGAAAGATTATAATAATTGCTTGTGCGGCCTGCATTTCTTGTTTTCCATTTTTTGAGCTTTTCTTCATCGTAGGATAATACAAGCTGGTTTCTATCGAATGTATTTTTTATTTCTGCTTTGCCGCCAAAGAGACTTAACAGGTTGTTTAATGTCTTTACCTGTTCCTCATCTTCGGCAGTCTTATTTATATCAAATATCAATACATTTAAGTCGTACATAATAACCTCCATAAGTAAACTAATTAATTATTTGTCTAAAGTATAACATATAGACTATGTAATAGAAATGGCTTATATACAATTTGGCATTTACTTATAGATTGCTTGTTATGTGTTTATATTATTTGTTATGCTTATATATTGTTTGTTGTTTTTTTATATATTAATGCTGTGTGAAAAGCGAAAAGTGGTTTGTTGTTTTTAAATAAAAACTTAATAATGCTTTTATTTTTTTTATAAATGGACTATAATTCTTTAGCAATAAACATTGAGGTTATGTTTATCTAATAAATAATCATTATTATGAACAGGAGGAATTTATTATGTTGCCATTATGGCTTTGTATCCCTTTCGCAGGATTACTTTTATGTATTGCAATTATGCCACTTGTGAAAGCTGAATGGTGGGAAAGTCATCAGATACACGCAGTTATATTCTGGTCACTTTTATTTATCATTCCATATGCGGTAACAAAAGGTGCATCAACAGCAGCGGAAACGGTGCTTGAATGTATAATTAACGATTATCTTAGTTTTATTATTTTATTATTTGGTTTATTCTGTGTTACAGGTAATATATCTGTTGATGGTGATTTGGTTGGTTCACCAAGAGTAAATACAATTACATTATTAATAGGAACATTTCTTTCCAGCCTAATAGGAACAACTGGTGCAAGTATGTTATTGGTTCGTCCGCTTATTAAGATGAACTCCTGGAGACATAGAAGAAGTCATATTATGATATTCTTTATATTCCTTATCTCTAATATGGGTGGCTGTCTTACACCAATTGGTGATCCACCACTTCTTATGGGATTTATGAGAGGGGTTCCGTTTACATGGAGTTTACATCTTCTTCCAGTATTATGCTTTAACCTTGTAATTCTGCTTCCAATATTCTATATGATTGACAGACATAATTACAGACTTGATATTGCTGAGGGTAGTGTGCCTGATATAAGTAAGGAGTCAACAGAATTAAAGCTTCAGGGTGCTCACAATATTATATTTATAGTAACAATCGTAATTGCTGTTGTACTTAGTGGTACACTTACTAATGTTCCAGCATTTATTGGAGCCAACGGAGAGCTTAAGGGCTTACATATTGGAGAAGTAACATTCTCATTTGTTACAATGATAGAGATTGCAATAATTCTTTTATCAGCGTTATTGTCATTTAAGACAACACCATCTGAGATTAGAACCAAGAACCATTTCAACTGGGGTGCAATTCAGGAAGTAGCTGTACTTTTTATAGGTATATTTATTACAATGCAGCCAGCTCTGATGATTCTTAAGGCTGTTGGTCCAACACTTGGAATTAACAAGGCATGGCAGATGTTCTGGACAACAGGTGCACTTTCAAGTTTCCTTGATAATACACCAACATACCTTGTATTCTTTACAACTGCTGGTACATTAGGATTTACAAATGGTATTACAACAAGTGCAGGTATTATAACTGTGAAGCTTCTTACTGCTATATCTTGTGGTGCGGTATTTATGGGAGCTGGTACATATATCGGTAATGCACCTAATTTTATGGTTAAATCCATTGCAGACGAGAATGGTGTCAGAATGCCTGGTTTCTTCGGATATATGCTTTGGTCTATAGGTATTTTAGTTCCTGTGTTTATACTTGACACATTAATATTCTTTTTATAGGAGGAAGGCAATATGAGCGATAATAATATTAATAATATTGATAATAGTATCAATAATGAGAATAAGTCATCAAATGATGATGCTAAGACAATTGCCTACAATCTTGCTAAGAAGATATATGAACTTGATAGCAATGTATATGAGAGTGTAGGTTCAACTTGGACGAGTATTTATAGGTGATGCGGACAAATGTCTTGATAAGCTTAGCGCACTTATATATACTAACCCACACGGATATCTGTTAAGAAGTGAAGTTGCTCTTGTAGGAAATATGGCAAGAACAATTAAGGATAAGGAAGTTAAGTCTAAGTTTATGCGTCAGTATAATGACATATTAAACGAGATAGCAGAACTTCCTCACGGATTTGGTTCAGTTGATATACTTGATACATCAATCAGTGAGTTAAATGTATCTAATTTCCACAGAAATAACAACGATAACAGAATGATAATATGTATAAGCCGTACAGAGGGAAGTGCTGGTACTGATATCGGATTTGCACTTGCTGATAAGTTAAGGCTTAACTATTATGATGCTGAGATTTTCAAGGATCTTGTTATCCGTAAAGATGCAGAAAAAGATGCAAGATGGAAGAGCAAGAAGATTGACTTAAGCCACGAAATGATTAATCCAGAAAAGGCAAGACGTTTCAGCCGTAACCATGGACTTCCAGCTAATGATGCGGCATTCTTTAATGAATCAGAAATTCTTAGGGAACTTGCTGAGAAAGAGGACTTTATTGTTATCGGACGTTGTGCTGACGTTATTCTTAAGAATAACAATATACCTCACGTCAGTGTATTTATTACTGCACCTGTACAGCAGAGAGCAAGACGTATTATGGAACTTGAGAAAATTCCATATTCTAAGGCATTAAAGAGGTTGGTTAAATTGGATAAAAAGCGAGAACGTTACTATAAATTCTACACCAATAATATATGGGGGCAGGCATACAACTATGATTTATGTATTAACAGTGCAAGCTATGGTATAGATGAAGCTGTCAACCTCATATTAAGAGTTATTAACAGGGATAAATAAATATCCGTTAAATGTAACAACCTGAAATTAGTAATGTATTTTTTAATAATGCACAGACTTTTAATGGAAAGTCTGTGCATTTTCTGCTATAATGTGCGTAAGCAATGAGCCGTGCCAGTCTGAAGCCTGAGGAAGAACTGTGCTTGCACAAAGTTCTTCTTTGGGCTTTAGACTGATAGGGCGAATGCCCGACAGTTCTGGAAAGCAAAGCTTTCCAGAACCTGCACGGCGTACTAAAATACCCCAATGGTTTTAGCCTGAATTAAGAACTAAATTCGGATACCACCAGAAGAGCACATCTTGTGCGATTTCGTCCGTCCGACAAACTATTGGCTCAGTGAGGCATATTATGGATAATTGCAAGCAAATTCAGAAAATGATTAAAGATTATGACAAAGGCAATCTTTCATTAAAGCAGGAAGAACAATTCATACAGCATATCCTTAACTGTGAGGACTGCAAAGAAGAACTGGAGATATATTATATTGTGTCATACGGACTTGATGAAGACAATATATCAAAAAATACCCCTCCAGCTATCAAAGCCTGCATAGACAGCTATGATTTTAAGACATTAGTTGACTTGAAATTATCTCTAAGCATAGATAAATGCAATGCAATAAGAGAATGGAATCATAATATAACAATATTGAATATTATGATAGAAGTAATTATGCTTCTGACTTTTATTATTTGTATAATAATCAGATATTATTAAAAGCTGGAATGTTGTAATACGGCATTTTGTATCCTGCTATTTACAGGATTTCCAGCTGGAATGGAGATTTAGAATGAGTAAATTGCTGCTTATAGATGGGCACAGTATATTAAACAGGGCATTCTACGGAGTGCCTGATTTAACTAACAGCGAAGGAATACATACTAATGCAATGTATGGATTCCTTAATATTATGTTTAAATTTATAGATGAGGAAAAGCCTGATTATGTTACAGTTGCATTTGATCTTAGTGCACCAACTTTCAGACATAAAGTATATGATGGTTACAAAGGCACAAGAAAGCCGATGCTTCCTGAGTTAAGACAGCAGGTTCCGCTTATGAAGGAACTACTTACAGCTATGAATATAACTATAGTAGAAAAAGAAGGCTTTGAGGCAGATGATATTCTAGGAACAATAGCCAAGAACTCGCAGAAGCAGGGAATTGACGTGTCTATTGTATCTGGTGACAGGGATTTGTTGCAGCTTGCAGATACTAATATCAAAATCCGTATACCAAAGACTAAAAAGGGAGTTACAGAGGTTGAAGATTATTATCCAGAAGATGTAAAAGAACTTTATGGCGTAACACCTGCGGAATTCATAGAGATGAAGGCACTTATGGGTGACAGCTCTGATAATATACCTGGTGCACCGGGAATAGGCCCTAAGACAGCCTCAGCTTTAATAATAAAGTATCATAATAGAGGTAATATTATTGATAATATATCAGAATTAAAGCCGCCAAAGGCTAAGAAATCAATAGAAGAAAATATTGAGCAGATTAAATTAAGCCGTTATTTATCAGAGATTAAGATAGATGTTGATGTCGATTATGACATTAATAATGCGGATATTAATGATATGTTTAATCAGGAGTCATATAAGCTTTTTAAGCGTTACGATTTCAAGAATATGCTTAAAAGATGTGACAATGGTACACAGTCAGAGCCTGAATGTTGTAAACATTTTAATAAGGTGGAAGATTTTGCCAAAGCCGAGGAAGTGTTTGAAACAGCAGCTTCACATATTAAAGAAAATAAAAAAATCGGACTTGGAATAATTGCAGAAGACGAGCTTCTTGGAGTTTCGATATCATATTCTGATGAGGATATATATTATATTCCAGCTGGAGGCTTTATTACATCTGATTATTTAAAAGATAAGCTTATGAGATTAATAAAGTGTTCAGATAACAGGAATATTGTAATAGATAATCTTAAAGACTATCTTTACATTTTTGATAACTATACAGATGGGAATAACGATGACAGCCTTGAAGTATCAGAACAGGCATTTATGGATATAGCAATTGCGGCATATCTTATTCATCCTAATAATGAAAGATATGATTATGAAGCACTGGCAAGAGAATACCTTTCAATGCTTGTTATGTCACAGACAGAGCTTCTTGGAAAGAGAAGCATAAAGGAAAGCTTTGATATTGATGATGCGAACTTGTTTAAACTTGCCTGCTTTAAGGCATATGTAAATTATAGATGTGCACAGCCTGTTATAGATATCCTTATATCAGAGGATATGTATTCATTATACAATGATATAGAAATGCCTCTTGTATTCGTGCTTTACGATATGCAAAGATTCGGTATAAGGGTTGACAAGAATGAGCTTGATGATTACTCAAAGGTACTTACAGAGAAGATAAATGTCCTTGAGAAAGAGATATATGAGCTTGCAGGCGAAGAATTTAATATTAATTCGCCTAAACAGCTTGGTGTTATTCTGTTTGAGAAAATGGGTATGCCTAACGGAAAGAAGACAAAAAGTGGTTACTCTACAGCCGCAGATATTTTAGATAAGCTTGCACCAGATTATCCAATTGTTAAGAAGATACTTGAATATAGACAGTTAGCAAAGCTTAATTCAACATATGCTGTCGGACTTACAGCATATATTAAAGAAGATGGACGGATTCACGGAACATTTAACCAGACAATTACTGCGACGGGAAGAATAAGCAGTACAGATCCTAATCTTCAGAATATACCAATACGAATGGAGATGGGAAAGAAGATACGAAAGGTATTCATTCCAAAAGACGGCTATGTGTTTATTGATGCTGATTATTCACAGATTGAGTTAAGAATACTTGCCCATATGTCAGGTGATGAGAAGCTAATAGCTGCATATAATTCATCAGAAGATATTCACAGGGCAACAGCGGCAGAAGTATTTAATACTCCTATAGATGAGGTTACACCATTACAGAGAAGCAATGCCAAGGCAGTTAATTTTGGAATAATATACGGAATGAGTTCGTTTGGTCTTAGTCAGGATTTAAGTATTACACCAAAAGAAGCTAAGGCTTATATTGACAAATATTTTGCGACATATCCATCAATTAAAGAATTTATTGACGGACTTGTAAGCTCTGCCAAAGAAAAAGGATATTCTCTTACAATGTTTAACAGAAGAAGAGAGATACCTGAACTTTCATCTGGTAACTTTATGCAGCGTTCATTTGGGGAACGAGTTGCTATGAATGCACCAATACAGGGAACAGCGGCTGATATTATTAAGCTTGCTATGATTAGGGTCAGCAGGGCTTTAAAGGAAAAAGGTCTTAAATCACACCTTATATTACAGGTTCACGATGAACTTTTAGTTGAAACAGCTATAGATGAAATTGATGAAGTACGACAGATATTAACAGAGGGTATGAAAGAGGCAGTAAGTCTTAAAGTGCCACTTGAAATAGATATAAAGCAGGGTAAAAACTGGCTTGAGGCACATTAATGCTATAGGTATAGAAAAGTATATTATAACTATAAATGAGGACTACTTATGAAGACAATTGGAATAACAGGTGGAGTTGGTGCTGGTAAATCAGCAGTTCTTGAATATTTAGCTGATAATTACAACTGTGATATTATTATGACGGATGATGTAGCCAAAGGATTGTATACAAAAGGTTCTAAGACATATGAAATGATGATAGCATTGATTGGCGAAGATATTGTCGATGAAACAGGAGAGATTGATAAAAAGAAGCTGGCAGATATAATATTTTCTAATGCTAATAAACGTATGGCAGTAAATAGTATAGTCCACCCGGCAGTAAAGCAGGAGGTTATCACACGCATAACGAATAATAAAATAGCTGGAAGATTAGATTATACATTTGTTGAGTCAGCACTGCTGCTTACAGAACATTATGATGTATTCTGCGATGAGGTATGGTATATAGACACATCAGAGGATATAAGAAGACGGCGCTTAAAAGAAAGCCGTGGCTATAGTGATGAGAAGATTGATAATATATTAAAGAGCCAGCAGGCATTAGAGAATATTAAAGATAAATGCAGCTATTGTATTGATAATAATAAGGATTTAGAATATACTTTCAGACAGATACAAAACATTTTATTGAGCTAAAGTGGCTCTTGTGTTAAAATGTGGGCAGAAATGAGGATATGATATGGATAAAGAAAGGAATTCCAACAATAGTTATGTGTTTGGTCTTGATATAGGAACAAGGAGCGTTGTTGGCGTTGTAGGTTATCTTGAATATGGCAGATTTAAAATAGCAGCAATGGCACAGCAGCTCCATACAACGCGTGCTATGCTTGATGGGCAGATACACGATATATATAAAGTAGGTGATACAATACGTCAGGTTAAGCTTGCACTTGAAAGGCAGCTTAATATGGAACTTAAAGATGTATGTATAGCTGCTGCGGGCAGGGTTTTAAGAACAGTTAATGCGACTGCCGAGTATGAATTTGAAGAAGAGACAAGAGTTACAGCGGAGGATATATATTCGCTTAATCTTCTTGCGGTAGAGAATGCACATCATTCAATCAATGATGCCACACAGAAAGACAGATTTTACTGTGTAGGCAATACACCTATAAGATATCAGCTTAATGGTTATGATATAGGTAACCTTGAGGGGCATAAGGCTAGAAAAATATTTGTTGAGCTTATTGCTACATTTCTTCCGGAAGAAGTTGTAGACGGACTATACGAGGCAGTAGAGTATGCTGGACTTAATGTTGCTTCACTTACATTAGAGCCAATAGCTTCAATGAATATTGCGATTCCAGAACAGTACAGACTTCTTAACATATGTCTTGTCGATGTCGGAGCGGGTACATCGGATATATGTATTACTAAAGATGGAAGCATTGTGGCTTATGGTATGATTCCATTAGCAGGTGATGAGATAACAGAAAAGATTGCAAAGAATTATCTTGTTGACTTCAACACAGCGGAGACTATTAAGATATCCGCAAGCAATCCGGACAATAAAGAGGTTGTGTTCAATGATATTATGGGACTTGAACAGAGGGTTGCTTCAAGCGAGATACAGGCAATAGCAGAAGAATCAATTGATAATATGGCAAAGTCGACATCAGATAAGATTATCGAGCTTAATGGCGGTAAGCCGGTAAATGCTGTATTCGTTGTAGGTGGTGGCGGTAAAATGCCAAGTTACACCAAGGTACTTGCTAAGAATCTTGGCATAGCACCTGAAAGAGTTGCAATAAGAGGAAAGGAAGTCCTTACAACAGTGGATTTTAATGTTGAAGGCTTTGAGAAAGATTCTTTATATGTAACACCAGTAGGTATATGTACGAATTATTATACACAGAAGAATAAGTTTATATTTGTTAATGTCAATAATGAGCGTATTAAGTTATATGATAATAATAAGCTCACAGTATTTGATGCGATTATGCAGATAGGTTATCCTAATGAGAAGCTTTTCCCAAGACGGGGTGCTCAGATTGAATTTATGGTTAATGGCAAAGTAAGGCTTGTAAGAGGTCTTGCCGGGGAAGGTGCAGTCATTACACTTAATAATAAGCCTGCCAGCCTTAATACAGCAATTGAGCAGAATGATGTCATATTTGTTGAGGAGTCAACGATTGGTGAGCCGGCTTCAATTACTTTAGGACAGATAGAAGAATTTGGTTCAGATATAACATTTGTTGTCAATGGAAAGAATATCGTCTGCCCAAGATTTGCATATGTTAATGGTGAATTAAAGTCAGAATTCTATGATATCAGAAATGAAGACTCAATAAGAATAGAGAACTTCTATACAGTAGAACAGTTATTTACATTCCTTGACCTGGACTATAAAGATTATGATGTATTAGTTAATAATATGCCAGCTAATAAACATACTAAGGTTTATGAGAATTTTATGGTTTCATTCAGCAATGTGCCTAAGCAGACAAGCTATGCTGATTTAGAAGATGATACAGAAAATGAAGATGCTGACGGAGGTTATTATTCAGATAACAATACTGAGCAGAATAATGAAGCTGGAAATGGACCTGTAGGCCAGAATGATAGTGATGATAATAATTCGTCTGATATGTCTGATGCGACTAAAGGTAATAATGCTGGTGATACACAAGAATCAGCCGATGGAGCTTCATTTAATACAGCACCTGATATTCAAAGGCCAATCAGGGATGTGTCAATAATCGTTAATGGCACACCTGTTGTATTAAAGGGAAAGAGTGATTATGTGCTTGTTGATTTATTCCAGTTTTATGACTTTGACCTTTCCAAACCCAAGGGAAATATTGTAATATTACATAATGGTATCAGAAGTGAATATACAGCACCGCTAAATGATGGTGATGATATAAAGATATTCTGGGAATAACAAGCTTTAAGTAATGTGAAGCATTTATAATTCATAATAATAGAAATGAGGATTGACTTATGAGAATGATGCCGATTGCAAGCGGCAGTAGTGGCAACTGTATATATATTGGTTCAGATGATACACATATATTAATAGATGCTGGAATAAGCCGTAAGAAGATAGAAGAAGGGCTTAACAGCATAGATGTATCATTAAAGGATATAGATGCAGTATTTGTTACACACGAACATATTGACCATATAAAAGGACTTGGCGTAATGTCAAGAAAAGATGGAATGCCAATATATTCAACAGACGGAACAATTAATGGAATTAAGGCAGCTACGAGCCTTGGAAATATAGACTCAGATTATTACCATATAATTGAAGCTGATACAGATATTCATCTTAAAGATATGACAATACATAGTTTCAGGGTATCGCACGATGCCAATGAACCAGTTGCCTACAGTGTATATTGCGATAATAACAAAGCTTCGGTCATAACAGATCTTGGATATTATGATGACTATATTATTGATAATCTTGAGAATTCGGATATGATGCTTGTTGAAGCCAACCACGATATTAATATGCTTCAGATAGGAAGTTATCCTTATTATCTTAAACAGCGCATACTTGGTAATAAAGGACATTTGTCGAATGATTCATCAGCAAGGCTTATCAATTCTCTTCTTAATGATAACATTAAAGGGATATACCTTGGACATTTAAGCAAAGAGAATAATTATGATAAGCTTGCATATGAAACAGTTAAGTTAGAGATAGACTTAAGTGATAATGAATACAAGTCTAAAGATTTTCATATAGAGGTAGCAAAGAGAAGTGAGCCATCAACACTTCTTGAAATATAGCACTACAGTGGTATAAATATGCGAGAGCATATTTACATAAATACATATGCACAAATGCAAAGAATGGAGGACTATTATGAAAAAATGTGTAATTACAGTTGTAGGAAAGGATACTGTTGGTATCATAGCAAAGGTGTGTACATATCTTGCTAAGACAGAAATTAATATTCTTGATATTTCCCAGACTATCGTATCAGGTTATTTTAATATGATGATGATAGTTGATTTATCAAATTCCAATACAGGCTTTGATGAAGTTGTAACAGCACTTGAGAATCTTGGCAAGGAAATTGGTGTTGTAATTAAATGTCAGAGAGAAGAAATCTTTGATATGATGCACAGAATTTAATTAACTATTATTAAGTATACGCCATTGGCGATGCGGAAATGAGGAGAAAAATGATTAACATATATGAAGTTACTGAAACCAACAAAATGGTTGAGAAGGAAAATCTTGATGTAAGAACAATTACACTTGGTATCAATCTTCTTGACTGTGCAAGCGAGAATCTTGATGAAGTAAATGAGAAAATATATAAAAAAATCACAACTCTTGCTAAAGACCTTGTAAAGACAGGAGAGGATATTTCAAGGGAAATAGGTATTCCAATAGTTAATAAAAGAATTTCTATAACACCTATTTCATTAGTTGGTGCCTCATGCTGTAAAACACCTGACGATTATGTAACTATTGCAAAGACACTTGATAAGGCTGCCCATGAAGTCGGAGTTAATTTCATAGGTGGTTATTCTGCTGTTGTATCAAAGGGTATGACAAAGAGCGATGAACTGCTTATCCGTTCAATTCCTAAAGCACTTGCATCTACAGAACTTATATGCAGCTCAGTAAATGTTGGCTCTACAAAGACGGGTATTAATATGGATGCTGTAAGACTTATGGGCGAAATAGTTAAAGAGACTGCCGCATTAACGAAAGATGCAGACTCTCTTGGCTGTGCAAAGCTTGTTGTATTATGTAATGCTCCAGATGATAATCCATTTATGGCAGGAGCTTTCCACGGAGTTACAGAAGATGATGCTATTATCAATGTAGGTGTCAGTGGTCCAGGTGTTGTTAAGTATGCTCTTGAAAGCGTAAGAGGAGAAAGTTTTGAAGTGCTTTGCGAAACTATCAAGAAGACAGCATTTAAGATAACAAGAGTAGGACAGCTTGTTGCTCAGGAAGCTTCTAGACGACTTGGTATACCATTTGGTATAATCGATCTTTCGCTTGCCCCAACACCGGCAATTGGTGATTCTGTTGCAGAAATTCTTGAAGAAATCGGACTTGAGAGAGCCGGTGCTCCGGGAACAACAGCAGCACTTGCGCTTCTTAACGATCAGGTTAAGAAAGGCGGCGTAATGGCTTCATCATATGTAGGCGGACTTAGTGGTGCATTTATTCCGGTCAGTGAAGATCAGGGAATGATCGATGCAGTTAATGCAGGTTCACTTACTATTGAAAAGCTTGAAGCTATGACATGTGTATGTTCTGTAGGTCTTGATATGATTGCTATACCAGGAGATACAAAGGCATCTACAATATCTGGTATCATTGCAGATGAAGCAGCTATCGGTATGGTAAACCAGAAGACAACAGCCGTAAGAGTAATACCTGTTGTTGGAAAAGGTGTTGGCGAAACTGTAGAATTCGGCGGACTTTTAGGCTATGCTCCTATTATGCCGGTTAATACATTTGACTGCTCAGCATTTGTAAACAGACCAGGAAGAATACCAGCACCTATACATAGTTTTAAGAATTAATTACACATTTTAGAGTTAATATATTGATGTAGGTTATGTGACAACATAAGTTATATGGTGGTTAATATATATAACGAAGTGACATATATATTGAAATAACTTACATAGTAAAAATCCCCCCGGAGCAAAAGCTTCAGGGGCATTTTTATGTGTTGGATATATTCGCTGTGTTTAATATTAATTATAATTTATGTTATGATATAATATGACTACTTCGTAGTCACTT
>OGEM01000745.1_pt1 | contig 18476 bp, 10 predicted proteins | sample 1570741 | NCBI WGS metagenome assembly OGEM01 (sample SAMEA2582141, study PRJEB24529) | metagenome | biome: Human gut stool | place: China | collected 2011
AGCTTCGACGATCAGAAGGGTTTGTCGGCAAACTCGGCCACGAACGCCTTCACCGCATCGAAGTCGTTGGGCATGTAGGTCTTTTCGGCGGGTTTTCCTCGCGGATCTTCGAACCCTTCGGGCACGGGCACGTCGTGCCCGGTCGCCTGACGAATGATCTTCGGGAATTTCGCCGGATCCACGGTCTCAAGGCACAGCGTGCGAACGCCCACGGGGTGGAGATAAATGCCGCTGTAAATGGCGTCGGCCGTATGCGGGTCGACGTACGTGCCGTATTCGACGTAGAGATGCTCGGTGATTTCGAGACGGTTCGCGTGGTTCGAGGTCCCCGAGGCGAGCCCCGAACGACGCACGCGGGCGAATTCCCCGGGCGTGAGTTCGAAAGAACCCTTCGTTTCGAGTTCCTTCATGAGTTCGGCCGTGCGTCGCGCATTCCGATCGAGCATTTCGTAGAGGAAGCGTTCGAAATTCGCCGCACGTGAAATATCCATCGAGGGCGAGCTCGTCGCGAGCGTCTCGCTCGCAGGACGCGGCTCATAGACGCCCGTACGCAGGAACCGGTCCATCGCATCGTTTTCATTCGTGGCAACGATGAGACGCAGAATGGGAAGCCCCATCTGCTTGGCGGCCCAGCCCGCGAAGGCGTTGCCGAAATTACCCCCCGGAACGACGAACACCACCTCTTCGCCGACATTCTCGACGGCCTGCAGATACGCGTAGAAGTAATAGACGATCTGCGCTGCAATACGGGCCCAGAGCACCGAATTGACGGCGCCGAGACCGTGCTTCTTGGCAAACTTCCGATCCGAGAGCATGCGCTCGACCATGTCCTGGCAGTCGTCGAACGTCCCGTCGACGGCGAGATTGACGCTGTTGGCGGGCGCGTTGGCGTAGAGCTGCGCGGCCTGCCAATCGCTCATGCGCCCCTGGGGCGAGAGCATCGCCACGCGCGCATTGGGGATCTCGGCGAACGCGTGTTCGCACGCCGCCCCCATGTCGCCCGTCGTCGCCCCGAGGAAAGTCATCGTAGCGGGGGCGTTGCCGAGACCGCGCGCGAAGATGTTCGCAAGGAGCGAGAGCGAAATGTCGTCGAACGACAACGTCGGCCCGTTCGAGAGTTCGAGCAGGCCCACGTCGTCGTGCAGCCACGTGATCGGCGTCACCTCACGGGCGGAAATGCGGTCGCGTCCGTACGGATAGAACTCCGGCTGGTACGTGTCGCGGCAAAGCTTCCAGAGCGTCGGGCGATCGAGCTCGGGCCAAAAGAGATGCATCACCTCCAGCGCCAGCCCCGCGTAGTCGAGACCGCGCATCACGCGGATCTGATCGAGCGTGAGGCGCGGGAACACCGCTGGCACGTAAAGGCCGCCGTCTTCGGCACGGCCTTCGAAAAGAATGTCCGAAAAGCGCTTCGGCGTCTGTTCGCCGCGCGTCGAAATGTACTGCATGAAATACCCTCCGTCGTTGTTTCTGGCGGATGCCGGCAAACCGGGCCGCGGCCGTGCCCCCCGTCGTCGAGGCGTAGGCGTCGCGTGCGCGCCCGAGTCTTTTCCGCCCATGCTACCCGAATTTTCTCCCGATTCCGACAGGTCCTCCTTCAAAAAGTAGCCGACCCCTCCCTTTGATCGAGAAAAGCCTCCCGAAGTCCCCTCCTTTCGGAGGATGGACGCCCGGATCCCGAGAGAAACCCGTCTCGACGGGGCTTTCGGGCCTCCGCGCTTTTCCCGAGGACTCGTAGAATGTTCGACAACGCGAACGGTTCCGTCCGTTCCTCCCCGCACACCGCCAACCATCATTCGAGGTGTCTATGCCGCTTCCCAAAGCGCCCTCCCAGCCGGCCGATCTTCTCGCCGATTACGGCGAACCCGCCAAACCCGGCAAGCGTCACACGAGAACCGCGACGAAACACGTCGCCCGCTCCCGCAGTACGGCCGTCGAACCGACGCCCGATACCGCAACGTCCCCTGAGGGCGCGGCACCGCAGGCGTCCCTCCCCGTTGAAAACGTTGCCGCCGCCAAGACCGCTTCCGAAAAGCCCGCGAAGCGACGTCGCGCGACGAAGGAGCAAAAGGTCGCGACCGAGACGCTCGAATCGACCGCCGCGACGGTCGAAAGCGAAAAGAGCGCTTCGAAACCCGAGGCAAAGACGCCCGAGAAGTCCGCCAAGCAACCCGTTCGCGCGAAAAAGTCCCGCACCCGCAAGGTTGTTGCGTCCGCAGCGGACAACCAGGGCGAACTTCTGGATGTGACGGCCGCCCTCTTCGGCACGGCGGGCGGTGTCAAAGCGAATGCCGTCGTCGAAATGCCGGCAACGGACGTCGTTGCACCCGCCGAGGCGGTCGTCCCTCGGGCGCCTTCTCCCGTCGCCGCTCCCCTTTCCGCTCCCGTGCGCGCCCGTCGTTCGGCAAGCGCCCGCAAAGGACGTGCCCTCATGCCCGAAGACAAGCCCAAGCTCTTCGTGCTCGACACGAACGTCCTCATGCACGACCCGCTTTCGCTCTTTCGCTTTGCCGAGCACGACGTCTTCCTGCCGATGACGACGCTTGAAGAGCTCGACAGCCACAAGAAGGGTTTGACCGACGTCGCGCGCAACGCGCGTACCGTGAGCCGCAGCCTCGACGCGTTGATCGAAGCCAACAACGGCAATCTCCACGACGGCGTGCCCCTCGCGCTCCTCGGCAACACGGAAGCCAAAGGCCGCCTCTGGTTTGAAACGAAAGTCGTTGCTGCGCCCCTGCCGCAGGCGCTTCCCGCCTTCAAGGGCGACAACTCGATCCTCGCCACCGTGAAGGGACTCGAAACCGCCTTCCCCGACCGTGCGGTCGTGTTGGTATCGAAAGACATCAACATGCGCATCAAGGCGACGACGCTCGGCATTCCCGCCGAAGACTACTTCAACGACAAGGTGCTCGACGACTCCGACATGCTCTACACGGGGAAGATCGAGCTCGAATCGGACTTCTGGGAGTCTATCGGCGAGGGGTTGCGGTCCTAGCAGGAAAACGACGCTACGCACTACGCGTTCGAAACGGACCACCCCGAGCGCTTCGTCGTGAACGCCTGCCTCACGGTGAAGGGCGACGACAACTTCATGGCGCTCGTGACGGGCATCAAAGGGCGCGAAGTGACGATGCGCCTCATGCGCGATTTCCGCAAGAGCGGCCGCTTCAAGGTCTGGGGCATCAACGCCCGCAACCGCGAACAGAACATGGCGCTCAACCTGCTGATGGACCCCGAAATCGATTTCGTGACGATTCTCGGTCAGGCGGGCACGGGCAAAACGCTCATGACGCTCGCGGCCGCCCTCACGCAGACGATCGACGTACGACGCTATTCCGAAATCATCATGACGCGCGCCACGGTGAGTCTCGGCGAAGACATCGGGTTCCTGCCCGGCACGGAAGAAGAAAAGATGGCTCCCTGGATGGGCGCCCTTGAAGACAACCTCGAAGTTCTCCACAAGTCCGACGCGGGCGGCGAATGGGGGCGTCAGGCCTCGATGGACATCATCCGCAACCGCGTGCGCGTCAAGTCGATGAGCTTCATGCGCGGGCGCACGTTCCTTCAGAAGTTCGTCATCATCGACGAAGCGCAGAACCTCTCGCCCAAGCAGATGAAGACCCTCATCACGCGTGCGGGTCCGGGCACGAAGATCGTTTGCCTGGGCAACATCGCACAGATCGACACCCCGTACCTCACCGAAGGCAGTTCGGGTCTCACCTACGTGGTGGAACGCTTCCAGGGGTGGGAACACGCAGCGACGATCACGCTCACACGCGGCGAACGTTCGCGCCTTGCGGAGTTTGCTGCCGAAGCACTCTGACGCAAGAGCTGACGGTCCTTTCCTCCAACCTCCCGAACGGGCTTTCCGTCGGGAGGTTTTTCATTGCACGGCTCCGACCGCGGATTCGGGGAGGATATGAAAAACCCCTCCGACGGTCGCGATCCGACGGAGGGGTTTGTTCGTTTTGGCTTCGTTCTTCACGCGGAGCGCATGTCGTGCAACCCATGCGCTCCCGAAAGCCCGAAGCTTGCGTCGCTCAATCCAAGGATAAGCGACTCAAGTTCCCGAATCAGAACTTGTGGACGATACCGGCCATGACTTCAACCGTGGAGGGGTTGGAACCCGTACCGGTCTTAGCCTGGTACTGTTCCGAAACGTCGTCGCGCGTGTAGGCGGCGGCCGTGTAGACCATCGTACGCTTCGAGAGGTTGTAGTCGTAACCCGCGGCAAGGCTCCAACGCGAAACGTTCATGTCGCTGTCGCGCGTGGATTCGGCATCCATGTAGGCAACCTGAGCCTTGGCCGTGCCGCCGAAGACGGGAACGCCCACGCCGACGTTGAGGCCCCAACCTTCGGCGCCTTCAAGGTCGGCGGAGTTGAAGTTGTAACCGCTGGTGATGCCCGTTTCCGTGGCGCGCTTCTGGCCGACGCCCTTCGCGTTGTCGAAGTACTGACCCGAAGCGTAGAGCTTCGCGACGCCGAAGTCGTAGGCACCGCCGAGGGTGACGGCGAGCTGGTCGTCGAGGTTGGCGCCCGTAGCCGTCGAATCCCAGTTCATGGAGTCGACGATACCGACGAGGTAGAGGTTGTTGTTCGTGTAGGTGGCGCCGATGCCGTAGTAGCGGTCCACCGAGGACTTGCCTTCCGTGCCCGGATCCTTGGCCGTACCATCAGCATTCTTACCCGCATCGTTCTGGAACGAATACTGAGCGTAGACCTTGAGGCCCGCGAATTCCGGCGTCACGTAGGTGACGGTGTTGTCAAAGCGAGCGAAGCCGTTCGCGAACACAAACTTCTGACCGACGGAATCCTGCCAACCGCCCGAGAAGGGCGAAGCGCCGCCGAGGATGCCGAACGAGCCGTTCGCGCTCGCCATCTGACCGACGCGCCCGAAGGAGACCGTACCGAAGGCACCGGAGATATAGAGCTGGGATTCACGGCCGAAAATCTTGTCGTCGCCGTTGCCGTCGAAGGAACCGTCGTCGGCGTCGAAGCCGTTTTCAAGGACGAAGCCCACCTGGAGGCCGTTGCCGAGGTCTTCCTGAGCCTTGAGGCCGAAGCGCGAGCCGGAGTTCTGACCGGACATCATGCGGAAGGAATCGGAGGCATCCGTACCGGCGGCGTCCGTGTCGACGTGCTGATAGTTGAAACCGTAGTCGATGACGCCGTAGAGCGTAACGTCGGCGGCGAAAGCGGAACCGGCAAAAGCGCCGAGAACGGCGGCGGCAGCAAGAGTCTTCTTAAACATAATTCGTTTCCTGAAGAAATCGGGGACGTATCCCCGTTGTCCGACGGGGGCCTGCGTGCAACAAAGCACCCGTCGAACCGTGCGGCCCTCGCGGCAACGAAGCCGCAAGGCCGAAATGTGACCGGAGATCGCTGCGATCGCCGGTATCCGTGTATCGCATCCGCAACGGATGCGACAGGACCATTATCGACACCGATTTCAAGAGAAGCCGAAAAAATGCAAGTCTCGCTCTGTCATTTCTCCAGCGTCCGATAATGATTCCCTGAAAACACGGGATACCTGCCATTTCCTTGAGAAAAAACCAATCCGAGATGCGGAAAGCCGAAGCGTTGCAAAAATACAACACATTCGGATTTCTCAGGGTTTCCTCTATGTCAAGAACTAGGCCAGCGTCGAAACGACGCGAGGTCGGCGTTTTTCCTCCCCCCTCAATGCGTCTCTTTCGGAAGCACCAGTTCCTCAAGCCGTCGGGCGAGTCCCCCGACGCGCGCCGTACGGCTTGCAACCGCCGTGCGGAGCGTACGTTCGGAACCGAAAATCGTCACGGTTCCCTTCGTTCGCGTCACGCCCGTGTACAAAAGTTCCCGCGTCGCAAGGCCCGAGTCGGGCTTCTCCGGGAGAAACACCGCCACATGTTCGAACTCCGACCCCTGCGACTGATGGATCGTGATCGCAAACGCCGTTTCGTGCGCGGGAAGGAGCGACGGGGCGATGCGCTTTCCCGTGTCGCCGAAAATCACCGTACGGCGGGGGCGCGCCGTGAGAGTATCCTCATCGGGCCCGAAAGGCACCGGAACGACGATCCCCACGTCCCCGTTGAAGACACCGAGCACGTCGTCGTTTTTGCGCACGATGACAACGCGCCCCGGATACACCTCGTCGTCGTACCGTTCGTCATAGGCGCCGATCTCGACGAGTTTTGCCTTGACGCGACTTTCCATGACGCGGTTGAGTGCTTCGCCGCTTTGCGGGCCGCGACGCTGCGCCGCCAGCGGACGAAAGCGCGCGAGCGACTTCCAGAGACGCGTCCAGGCTTCTTCCATTTCCGCGTCGCCGACCCCGGGGCGACGCTCGGTTTCGACATACGCGGCGAGTGCTTCCAGGTAGGGACGCGATTCGCGATCGAGCCACTCCAGAGCCGCGCTCGAAAGACCCGTATCGGGTTGCGGCGCTTCGTCGAACCAGACGGCGGGACAAATGTCGCCCTCGGGCGAGACTTCCGTCAGATTTGCGCGCAAAAGTCGCACCACGTCGTCGGGAGCATCCTTCGCGGCCACACCCTCGTGGTTGACGGCGCGCGCGAGCGACCAGATGACGGTTTTTTCTTTGAAGCGGCGACTCGTTTTCAATTCCGCCACATGGCGCGCCAAGGCACCCGTCGAAGAAGAGATGTCCGCGAACACCGCCCCCGGGCCCACGGCCGCCAACTGGAATTTGTCGCCGAGCACGATCACCCGGGTTTTCGGCGAGACGGCCTCAAAAAGGCGCGCCGCGAGGTGAATGTCCACCATGGACGCTTCGTCGATCACGAGGACGTCGCAGGGCAAGGGATTCGTTTTCGAGGGGCGCTCCCCAGAAGCGGTTTTCGTGACGAGCCACTTGTGAAGCGTTCGCCCTTCGACCACGGCGTCGCTCTTTCCCGCAAGCACCGCCCCCATGCGCGGCAGCAACCGTACGAGACGATCCGAAGCAACGCTTTCCTGAATGGACTGTGCCATGCGGCTCGTTGCCTTCCCCGTCGGGGCCGCAAGGTAAATGCGCAGGTTCGGCTTTTCCGCAAGCAGACACTCCAACATCAGGACGACGCTCGTCGTCTTCCCCGTCCCGGGGCCGCCGCAAATCACGGCGAGGTTTTCCTCGAGCGCCTTGAGAACGGCCCCCGCCTGGTGTTCGTCGGCATGAATCGCGTCCGTGAGACGCCGCATTTCGGAGAGCACCGCCTCGGAGGGCTTTTCGGGCGTTTGCGAAGCGATCCGAACGAGTGCGGCCGCAAGGCTCGCTTCCTGCGCGAAGTAGCGCGCCGCGTAGATGCGTTCGCCGTCTTCGATCCAGGGCGCCGCAAGCGTTTCGGGCACCTTGGCGCCCTCGCGCCTCAGAAGCAGACCGAGCGCTTCGAGTTCGTCGAAAAGCCGCTCGAGCCGCTCGGACGCGGTGTCGCGATCGAAGGGCGCGGACATCCTCTCGGCGAGCGACATCAAAAGGTCTTGGCGACGCACGCAGACGCTTCCCCTATGCGATGCCTCGGCGAAGGCGCGCATGAGGGCGTCCGTCGCCAGAGCCACCTCCTCGGAAAGCGCGCGCCCCGCGCGACGCTCGGCCATACGCAAAAAGGCCGCTCCGAGGGGGAGGAGTTCGTCTTGGAAAGACTCGGGTAAAGGCACATTCATCGTCGACTCTTTCGTCGGTTGTTCCGTCATCTGTTCCGTCTTCCATTCCGTCATTGCACGGTTTCTCCTCAATTGCACACCTCGGTGCGTCCGAGTTCGGCTTCGGCCTTACGGACTGTTTCTTCCGACCACCCGTAGGCGAAGAGTTCGTCGAGACACCGAAGCACGGCAGGATGAATTTCATCAACGACGACGCCCGGGCGTCGCCCGCTCGCATCAAGAGAGTCCTCGGCCGATAGCCCGCGCAGAAACACGTAAATCGCCCCGCCGATCATCGACTCCCGGAAATCCTCGCCCAAGCGCGCCCGCAGACACCGCCTCAAGGCCACGCCGTAAAGGAGGTACTGAAGGCGGTAATGATGACGGGTCATTTCAGCCGCCATCGCCTCTTGCGTGAAGCCCTCGCGCTCGTCGGCAATGGCGTTGCTCTTCCAGTCGAGAATCCAGAAGCGATCGCCCGCGCCGAACGCAAGGTCGATGAAGCCCGTGAGGTAGCCCGTGAGCGACGCATCCGTCAAACCCGGCACGGCATAACTAGGGTTGAGCCTCGCAAGCGCTTCGCCCAACCGGGCGGCCGTGAGGTTCGACGGCATCGAAAGGAGAAACTCCATTTCGGCCGTACGCGCTTCGGGCGGAACATCCCGCAACCGAATCCCGGGCAGAAGCTCCGAATTGAGCACGTCGCCGATCATCCGTGCGACGGCCGCGGCGGCCAAGGACTTTTCCGCCTCGGAAAATTCCAGCGTCTCCCCGACGATGCGCTCGGCGTGCGCCGTGCGCAACGCGCGAACCGCATCGGTCTCGGGCGCCATGACCTGAAAGTCCGCCGTCTCCAAAACTCGGTGAAGCGCGTCACCCGCTCGGGGGCCGCGCGGGAACGTGAGAATCCGGTCGGAGAGTTCAAGACGTTTTCTCGGCGCGAAGTGTGCCGTCGCAGGTTCGTCGTCTCCGAGCGTGCGGGTGAGACCCGTGAAACTCGCCGTACGCCACGCGGCCTGAACGTCGCGGGCGGGTGAAACGCCGAAGTCGTCTTCGTCGGGCGTCGGACGTGCGGCGTCGCACCGTTCGACCTCCCCCTGCGCCTTCGCGAGAACGTCGTCGGTTTCGCGCCATTTGATACCCCGTGCGCCCGCCAAGCCTTCGATCGCCTGCAGTTCGCGCAGTGCTTCTACGACCCCCGCTTGCGTCGGATCCCAGTTGCGCGTCAACGACCAGAAGAAGGGATTCTTCAAGCGGTTCGCGCGCCACTCGGCGCTTCGTTCGCTCTTTCGGATCATCGTCGCCCCGACCACAAGGCGCGCCGAAGCACGCGTGAGGGCAACGTACCCGAGACGGGTGAGTTCCTCCATGCCTTCTTCGGCCAAGTCGTCCGCTTCGGTGACGGGAACGGGCGAGACTTCAAGTACGGCTTCACCCGTCTTGGGATTGACGCGTCGGAAAGTTGCGGATTTTTGCTTGGAGTAACCCTTGTGCGCGTACGGCCAATAGACGATCGGGTACTCAAGCCCCTTGCTCGAATGAATGGTTTCCACCGTCACGAGGTTCGCGTCGCTCTCCAGGCGCATCTTCGCCGCTTCGTCGTCCTTCGTGTCGGTCATCTTGCGCTCGAACCAGCTGATAAGACCCGCAGGCGTCTGATAGCGCCGCCCCGCTTCGTGAAGAAGTTCGACCAGATGCGCGTAGTTGGCCAAGCGCCGCTCGCCGAGCCGCACCGGAAGGAGTCGCTCGACCAGGTGTTCGCCCGTCGTCACGGATTCAACAGCCGCTGCCACGCCGTTCCGGATCCAGAGTTCCCGTGCCGCTTCGAGCCGTTCGCGTACGGCAATGCGACGCGCTTCGTCGTCGGCCCGCACGTCGGCCAACGTCTCTCCGAAGAGGCGCGTCGTACGGACGGCCTTCATGAGGCGCTCGTCCGCGGGAGCCGAGGCGGCGCGAAGCAAGAGGAGCAATTCCATCGCTTCGTCGGTCGCAAAGACGCTCTCCTGCGAGGAGATGCGAACGCGAATGCCGAGCTTTTGAAGTTCCGAAATGATGCCGCGGGCTTCGTCGCGGCTGCGAACCAGAACGGCTACGTCGCGCGCTTCGAGCGCGCGCATCGGACGCGACTTCCCGTCGACGTCGAGCGTTTCGCACACAAGCGACGCGTCGTCTTTCTCCTCTTCCCAAGGGAGAAGCGCCTCGCCCGCACGGCCCCGTTCGATCCAAAGCTTGATGTCGAAAGCCACCGCCCGGTCGAGTTCGCCGTCGTTTTCGTCCGCGGAGCCGAGCGGTTCGGTGCGACCCCAGATTTCAAAGGGAAGCGCCGGGCGGAAGTCCCCCTTTTCTTTGATCCAAAGCCCCGTACGACGTCCGCTCGCGTCGACGTTTCGGTATTCCAGACCCGGTCGCATGAAGGGCGTACCCGCCCCAGAACGCGAATAAAAGGCGTTGAGCGCTTCGACGAGCGGTTTCGAGGAACGGAAATTGGTCGAGAGTCGCGGCAGACGACCGTCGGGCGCCGCGTTCACGATGGCGCGCGCACGCAGGTACGTATTGAGGTCCGCCGAGCGGAAGCGGTAAATCGCCTGTTTCGGATCGCCCACGAAAAAGAGCGACCGTCGGAGGCGCTCCTCGACGGAAAGGCCCGAAAGGAAGAGTTTGTCGAAAATCGCAAACTGTACGGGGTCCGTATCCTGAAATTCGTCGATCAGAACGCCTTGGTACGCACGACGGATGCCGGCCGTGAAATGCCCGTCCGTGTCGGCCGCAATCGTGCGCCACATACCCGTCAGCATATCGTCGAACGTTTGAATGCCGCGACGGACTTTCTCCCGCGCCACACGCTCGGGCATCTCGGTCACGAACCGCGCGAAAGCCGCGCTCACGGCGGGCGACGTGTCGTCCTCCGCGGGGACGGCTCGATGTTGCACGAGGTCGGCGGGCTGCCCGTCGAGCGCTCTCAGGATCCGCTCCCAACTTTCCGTGCGCAGGAGCGCCCGTCGATCGCTCTCTTCGGGAAGACGATCGAGTTCGCGACGCAGAAAATCTTCGACCGCGTCCGAAAAGACGTCGCCGTCGTCGTCCGAAAGTTCCTCGGAGAGGTTCCCCGACGCCGTAAAGGCGTGGTTCTTGAGCATCTTCTGACAGAAGGCGTGAATCGTGAGGATCGACGCGTTGTCAAACCCCGTGAGACTCGCCCGCACGCGCGCGGCCGCCGTCTCCCGATCAAGCCCCGCCGCCTCCCAGATCCGCACCTGCCGCACGATCAGGTCGTCCGTCTCCTCTTCGTTTTTTTCACCCGAAAGGTAAGCGCTCGCTTGCGTCAAATGGTGCTGAATTCGGGCAGACAGTTCAGCCGTAGCCGCTCGGGTGAAACTCACGACGAGTAGCTTTTCGATCGAGAAATCGAGTTCCGCCACGAGTCGCAACACCAGGTGCTTGATGGAGAAGGTCTTCCCCGTGCCGGCAGACGCTTCGAGAAGGGTCGTGCCGGGCAACGGGGCCGTTTCCACGTGAAAGACGTCGTCAGCGGGCCGGGTCGGCGCCTCGGCGGCCGGGTCGGGATCGGCCCCCGCCGCGTAGGCGCCCGAAAGATCGATGTCGTCGACCTCCCCTTCGGGCTCGGCGGCCCCCTCGTCGGCAAGCCCCTCCCAGGCGCCGTCCATGAGTTCCCGAAAATATTCGGGCGGCACGGTCGTCTCGTGCGATTCCGACGCGTCGAACAACGCCTCGGACGGCATGTCTTCGATCGGCAATTCATCAAGCGGCGGCTCTTCGAAGGCCGAGGCCTCGAGCGAAACCGTTTCGGCCGCCCGATCGTCCCGAAGCACGGGGACCTTGGATTGGTGTTCCATCATAGTTGTCGAGAACCTTCGGGGCGCGGGGCACCCTTAACGGCCCTTCTCCTCCGGGGTTTCAGTTCGTCGATTCCGGCTGCGGATCTGCGGCATCCGCGCCGAGCGGGAGTCCCATGGCGGCGAGAAACGCCCCCAGGCGAACGGTCGCCTCTGCGGGGTCGTCGCCCGCGACCGCCAAGGCTTTGAGCGCGTCGATTTCGTTTTGGCGACGGCGCAGGACTTCGCCTTCGTCTTCGCCGCGCCAAAGAACGCGGGTGGCGGCGCCGCCCGCGACCTCTTCGATACGCTTTGCCTTGGCGTCTAGCCCGAAGACGAACGGCGCGTCGTCCGCCCCCTGCGCGGCCCGCCGTTCGAGGGCGAGCAAGGGCGAGGCGAGCGCCTCAAGCAAAGCCCTCGCCTCCTCGGGCGTGAAGTCCGGCATTTTCAGGAGGCCGTCTGCTCCGGGCGGGGGTGCCTTGGGTTTCGAGCGCGTTGTTTTTGCGGGCTTTTTCTCCGCGGCGGGCGGACAGACCACGACGGTTTTGAGCTCCATCCCCGCCGCGCGACAGATCGCATGGTCAACGAGCAGCTTGAAAAAGGCCCCCGACGTGGTCTTTGCCTCCGAGACGGCACGACGTACGGCTTTGAGCTCCCCGTCGGGCGTACGGTAGAGGTCCCCCTGGCGGTGTTCGATCGCAAGGCCCGAATCAAGCTTCACCGACACGGCCGGGTCGTCGATTCTCTCAAGACCCGAGACGATCGCGCGCCACCGAGAGGCGACGCTTTCAGCCGTATCGAGTTCCTCTTCAACCGACCACTCGCGGATTCCCGCGGCGCCGAACCGACCGTCGAGCGCCCAGCGCTCGCGGATCGATTCAACCGTCTCCCCCGCCAGAAGCGCTCCGAGCGCTTCGTCCTTGCGCTGCCACTTCGAGAGGCCGTCCGACGGCGTGAACATCGACAAGGGTTCTGTTTCGGAAAGCTTCGGGTACCGCACGTCGCACAACGAAAGAGTCGTCGTCGCGGGCTTCGCCCACCAGGCTTTGAGGAGCGTCGAGGGTAACCCTTCTCGGCGCCACTCTCCGACGATTTCGAGCCCCGTGTCCGCAAAAACCCTTTCATCGGCACGGTATTCGCAGGCATCGGCCGCACGGAGCGCCGCCAAAAGCGATGCGTCGTGACTTCGCCAGCCCGGGCCGCGCATGTCCGACGGTGCGAGGAAGGCGTCGGGCGAGTAGCGGTTGAGAGGAATGCGTTTCGTCAGCCGCGCGCTCAGAGTCTTGAGCCGCTCCTCGTCCTCTTCGAGGGAGAGAATCCAGGCTCGCAACTCCTCGGCCACGACCGACGGGAGGCGCTCGGCCGTCCCCGTGCCCGCCACGTAGGAAACGTAAAAGCGCGAACGGGCGGCCAACAGCAGATCCAGAAAGGCGTTTCGGTTGTCGACGCGCGAGTCGCGGTCGCCGCGCCGGGGTGCGGCCCCCATCAGATCGAACTCTTCGCGCCGCGTTGTCCCCGGGAAAGCGCAGTCGTCGTTCAAGCCCACGAGCGCGATCACTTTGTAGGGAAGACCGCGCAACGCCGTCATGCTCGTGAAGGTCACGCAATGAGTGGGTTTTCCCGCTGAAGCCGTCCCTTCGACGCGACCCGCAAGCGCGGAGAGGAAAAGCTCGAACGAGACGCGAATCGGTTCGATACTGTCCGCCGTTTCCATTTCTCCCGCCAACTGCACGATCGCCGTACGCAAGGGGGCGAAAAGCCCCGTCGCGTCGCTCGGAAAAAAGACCGTGAGCGCGTCCGTCATCCACTCAACCCACACCGCAGGTTCGTGCTCGCCCTCTGTACGGCGGCGGAACGCCTCCAAATCGGCCGCCGCACGCGCAAGCGCTTCGAGAAGTTCGGGGCGGTCCACCACCGACACCCAGCCGTCCGCTTCCGAACCGCGCACGGGAATCACGTCGCCCCAGGGGCTCTTCGCGGCGTCGGGAAGGAAGTACCCGAGCGCGAGTCGTTCGACGGCGCGCGCGAGCGTCATGTCCTTCACCGTGCCGTAGGTCGCGGGGTCGATCGCCGCCAGGTGCTCGTCCGAAAGCCCGAAACGGAACCCCGCGGCCTTGAGCCAATCGGAAAGGATCGACAGATCTTCGACCGCAAAGCCGTAGCGACGGGCCACGAGCGGCAACGACAACCACGCGAGGAGCGCTTCGGACCGCACGCGTCCCGTCAGCAGGCGACCGAGTTCAAGGAGCGTCTCGCCCGGCGAGTCCGCTTCCACGGCGCGCATGCCCGTAGCGCGCCATTCGATGCGACGACCCGCGGGAAGACTCCCGAAAACGCGCTCCACAAGCGGAAGGAGAGCCGAGATGTCGGGCGTCACGACAAGCACGTCGTCGGGCCTCAAAGGCTCCTCGTCGTTGCGGGTCGATTCGAAGAGCGTCTGCAACCATTCGGCCAGGCCCTCGAGTTCGCGCACGGCCGTGGGCGCGGCAGCAAACCGTACCGAGTCATCGTCGGCCGAAAGGAGTTCGGACAACGCTTCGCCCGTTTTCACGTCGTGCGTCACGCGGGTGGCATCGAGGAGCAGAATCGAGTCCTGAATACGCCGCAGGAGCCTCGGGTCGTTCGCCTCAAGGTAGTAGCTCTGCATTTCGACGTCCGTTTCGACTTCGAGGTCCTGAGGGCGGCGGAAGTACCGTGCCATGAACGCTTCGTACGTCGTTCGCGTGCGGTCGATCGCACGGATGGTGTCCGGACCGCCCTCGTCCGCGGAGGAACCTTCCGTGTCCGCATTCCGATCGTCCAGCTGCGTGAAGCGCCACAGACGATCGATGTTCGCTCGGGTGCTTCGGCCGTTGTCGGCAAGAATCGGATGACCGATTTCTCGGTGCTCGTCGCCGCGCACGGCAAAGAGCCGCCGCGGAACAAGGTCGAACCAATATTCGCTCGACGGGTTGAGAAGATAAAACCAGATCTCGCGCCCCGAGGCGGCATAGGCCTTCAGAATCGGGAGCATGAGGGGCGGAACGACGAAAGGAACGAAGACGTGCAGCGCCCCCGGCATCGCCACCGAGCGACCGTCTTCGAATGTGAGGCGCCGCTCGTCGGGCCGCACGTTTTCAATTCGAGCGAGCGTCCCCGGAAAGGCTTCGAGAAAGCGCCGCCCCTGCCAGCGAGGATTTTTCGAGAGTTCCACCCAGAGGTCGCGCTGCCACGCCCAATCCGGATGCGCTTCAAGCGCGCGGTCTTCGCGCCGGCGGTTTTCGTCGCTCTCCACCCCCTTCATCGCTTCGGCATGCAGTCCGAGCCATGAAAAGATCCAGTCGAGTCGATACGTGGCGTAGGAAACGAACAGCCCCGAGATGCGACGCGCGAGCGCATAGACGTCCCGGTCGGTCTTTCCTTTGAGGTAATTTTTCAGGCGCTCGTGCCCCGGGGCCTCCCGAAAGCTTCCCGGACCCGTACGACGCAGAATCGCCCAGATCATCCACTCGGCCTCGTTGCCGACAACGTTGGCGAGAGGCTCCTTCGAGAAAAAGCCCATCCAGGTCGAAAGCGTCATGAAGTCGAGCCCCGCGCACACGGCGTCTTTGCGGGCGACGGCGCGCTGTACGTCGAGCGCCACCCCGACGGAGGGCGTGATGATCGGCACGCGTTCGAACGCCCGCTCGAAAAGAGTCGAGGGATTTTTGGCGGGCCCCACGGCGAGCGCTTCGATGTTGTGCAGAAGGACGGCGCGAAGCACCTCGTAGCTGTTACTGTAGACCGTATGAATCATGGAGGCTCGACGAGCGAAAGAAGAAAAAAGCGGCCGCCCCGACGGGAGCGACCGCACGCAACGTGTGGCGTTCGATCCGCCGGGGATCGACCCATGATAGCGGTACCCTGCGTCACACGGTGACGCAGGAAAGCACGCGCTCAACCGAGCACGAGTTTGACGGCGAAAAAGTAAAAGACGAGACCGACGACCGTATTGCCGATCCGTCCGAAGACGGGGCGCCGCCCGAAGAATTTCAGAAGCGTTTGCCCGATCTGCGCTAGGCTCGTCATGTAGCAGACGCTCCAGAACTGAAGAATGAGGGCGAGGACGAGAAAGGCCAACCCCGGATGTCCTTTCGACGCATCGATAAACGGCATGAAAAAGGAGAGGAAAAAGAGAATCGCCTTCGGGTTCGTGAGCGAGAGCGTAAGCGCCGTGCGAAAGGCCGCCCCTCCCGTCAGTACGTCGCGCCGCGGCGCTTGCGCGCCCGGCGTTTCCACGGCAACGCCCGCTTCGTGCGTGAAGACCGGGCGCCACGTGCCCCAGAGAACGCGCGAGGCGAGGTACGCGAGGTAAACCGCACCTGCGAGTTTCACTGCGAAAAAGATGCCGGGATTCGCCGCGATGACGGCCGCAACGCCGAGGTACGTGGCAAGCATCAACACGGTGTCGCCGAGAAAAACACCGCACGCGCCCGAGAGCGCCACGCGAGGACCCGACGAAATGCCCGTTTTGAGTACGAAGATGCTGTTGGGGCCGGGACAAAGAACGATGAGAAGCGAGCCGAGCGCGTACGTACCGACGTCGACGACACCGATCGATTCGAGCATGGTTGGGAAAAGCCGAGAAAGAGGAAATGAAAATCGTCGGAAGGCTCTCTTTCGAAGCCTCTCCTATTCGGAAAGGCAAACCTGCCGCGCACCGTCAGGCAGTGAAATAGACGAGTAGCAAAACCCCCGTCATCGTGAAGGCGAGCGCGATCTTGAGAACGGTTCCCGCAATCATACCGATCCAGGTGGCCATGCCGACGCGCCCTGCATGCAGAAGATCGCGTTTCGCCCAAAATTCACCGATCGCCGCACCGACGAGCGGACCGAAGAGCAACCCGAAGAGCCCGAGGAACATGCCGATCACCGTCCCGATGATCGAGCCCACGATCCCAGCCCGGCTCGCACCCGCGCGCTGGGCGCCCGCCGTCTGCGCGACCGAATCGACCGCAACGCCGATTACGGCGAGCACCGCGAGAAAGGCGATCGTCTTCCAACCCACCTTCTCGAAATCGTCCGCCCAACCGACGAGCCAGGCGCCCCCGGCGATCATCGGAAGCCCCGGAATGGCCGGAACGACCGTTCCGGCAAAACCCGCGGCGATGAGTACGAAAGCGCCCAGCCAGCAGGCGAGCGCAAACCAGTCGAACGTCGTCAACCATTCCATGGCGATTCTCCTCGGTTGCAGTCGTCGGGAAGCGGCGGTCAGCTTTCGATGCCGCCCCAGTAACCTTCGTCGGCGGTAGGCTCGAATCGGGTGTTGCCGCCCATGAAGGTCATGCGCAACGTACCGATAGGACCGTTACGTTGCTTGGCGATGATGATTTCGGCCGTATTCTTGTCGGGCGTGTCCTTGTTGTAGACCACGTCGCGGTAAATGAACATGATGATGTCGGCATCCTGTTCAATGGCGCCCGATTCGCGCAGGTCCGACATCATCGGACGGCGGTCCGAGCGACTGTCGACGCTTCGATTCAACTGCGAGAGAACGATCACCGGAACGGAGAGCTCCTTGGCGAGTCCTTTGAGGCCGCGCGAAATTTCGGAGAGTTCCTGAGCGCGGTTGTCCGAGTCGCGCCGGCCCTGCCCCTGCATAAGCTGAATGTAGTCGACCACGATGAGGCCGAGGGGACCGGCCTGGTTGACGAGACGTCGGGCGCGGCTCGAGAGCTCCGAAATCGTAAGCCCGGGTGTGTCGTCAATATAAACAGGCTTGTTTTCCAGGCGATGCACGGCCGCCGTGAATTTGTCCCATTCCTCGTCGCTCAGGTGACCTTTACGCAGATTCTGCGCGTCGATGCGACCGACCGACGAGATGAGACGCTGCGCGAGCTGTTCGCTCCCCATTTCCATGGAGAAGACGGCTACGGGCAACTCCTGATCGATCCCGACGTTCTCGGCGATGTTGAGCGCGAGCGATGTCTTGCCCATCGAGGGTCGGCCCGCGAGAATGATGAGGTCGCCCCGCTGCAAGCCCGCCGTCACGTTGTCGAGATTGCGGTACCCGGTTGAGACCCCCGTCACGTCGGACGAGGACCGATTGTTGTAGAGCTCGATGATGCGCTCCGAGACGTCGCGCACGAGGTTCGACATCGAGCGGAAGCCCTTTTGCGTGCGGGAATTGCGCTCGTTGATCGCGAGCACGTCTTTTTCCGCCTCGTCGAGAATGTCGCGCGTTTCGCGACCTTCGGGTGCGAGCGCGTTCGTCACCATCTTGTCGCCCACGACGATCAGCTGACGCAACACCGCTTTGTCGTGCACGATCTCGGCATAGCGGCGGATGTTGGCGGCGGACGTCGCGTTGTTTGCGAGTTCGGCGAGGTAGGCGAAGCCGCCCACTTCCGCATCAAGCCCCGAGGACTTCAGCGCCTCGAACACCGTCACGCAGTCGGCGGGCTGTCCGAGTTGGACGATCTTCATGATGTGCTCGTAAATGAGCTTGTGATCGCGTCGGCAGAAGTCGTCGGGCGAAATGACGTCGACGATGCTGTCGAGGGCCGAATTTTCGATCATCAGGCCGCCGAGGATCGATTGTTCGCTCTGAATGCTCTGCGGAGGACGCCGTACGGCCGCGGCTTCGTCGGGAAAGTCGGACATGATGAGAACCTATCTGTGGGATGTCCGAGTTCGGACACCCTAGGGAACGAGGCTTGAATTGTACTGCGCGCGCTCGCGCGGGCTCGGGGCCGCCCTCCGATTCTAGTCGCGTCAGGGCGCGAAGTCCCCTCACCGGGACCGATTCGTTCGGGCGGCGCCCAAAAGAAAAACGGCCCTCGAAACGAGAGCCGTTTTTCATCGGTGTCGGAAATTCCGAAGCAATTAGGCTTCCGGAACAACCTTGACCGTCACGTCGGCCGTGATGTCGGTCATGAGACCGATGGTGATCACGTATTCGCCGGTCGCCTTGATGGCGCCGAGCGGCGTGCGAACCTGCGACTTCTTGATCTGGAAGCCGAGGGCGGGGAGCTGTCTTTCAGCGCGCTCATACGTTACCGAGCCGA
>OGEM01000764.1_pt1 | contig 17920 bp, 16 predicted proteins | sample 1570741 | NCBI WGS metagenome assembly OGEM01 (sample SAMEA2582141, study PRJEB24529) | metagenome | biome: Human gut stool | place: China | collected 2011
CAAACTCAGCCAAAACCCTCAAGTCGTGGCCGAACTATTTATCGCCTGGAGAGACTTAACGAGATAATTCGTTGGATGGTGAAAGTAGAAGTAGGAGGGGAGAGAAAAGGAGGAGGCATAGGGAGAAAATATAATACGGATGACATAAAATAAGGCGATCAGAGACACAGAATACGCCTCAAAAAATTACATATACTCTTATAAAAACCACCCCTGATAGGGGTGGTTTTATTTTATGCTTAATAGTATAAGATTTTAGTATTTACGAATTAATTTGTTAAGGCAAATTCAAGCAACTTTGCAATATTTTGGCCTCGTTCATTGATATTACTTTCAAGCCAAAGATCTTGTACGCTGTACTGTGGCTGGTATTGAGCCTGTAATTGTATACGTCTAGCATCATTACCTGTACTAATAGCAGTTGTAAGTGCCTCTACTATACTACTAGTAATCTTATAGTCTGATTCCTCATAATATTCTTTCTTTTCAACAAAATCTTTATTTTTTGCTGCAATGTTTGCGGATTTATCTAGTAATGTTAAATTGCCTATTCTATTTGTAAACTCTGCTTTTTCTTTATCACTAGAGAATTGATAGCGTTGTGCATCTGCTGAACGTGGCATGATATGTTCAAGTTCAATTTTCTTGGGCGGTGATAGAATAATTACATTACCATTGAAGTATAATTCAATAAACTTTAACAATAAAGAGGCCTTTTGATTTGCATTACCTGAGGGATTAGCAAAAGACTTGATTGGAAGTACAGCTTTTAGCTGTTTAATATTATCAAGAATACGACCACTTAAATGTTCTTTAATTTCATTGTATTTATCTTCATCAGAAGATCTTTTGAGTGCTTTAGATAATGCGGTTTCTAGTTCTTTTTCAATCTGATTGGTTTGTGTGAATGAAAATAAAACTGAAGCACCGTATTTTACTGCTAAGTCTAAAATATTCTCTTTTAAGGTTTCTGATGAATTATAGAATGGGATTAATAGAGATAGCATCTGTTTTAGTTTTAACAGATTAAAAAGAATAAAACTATTATTGCTTTTTGAAAATAAATTGTCTCTGCTATTTTTTACAATACTACTGTAAATAGTTGCACAATGTTTTAAGGACTTTGATAAATCTAAAATGTCTTTACTATTAAGTTTTTTCTTATCAAAGAAAGTGAATAATTTATCTTGTTTTATATTTTGGCCATAAGTCCCTAAAATATAATGTTTGGTAAAAGTAGATGTTTGAATTTTTTGCTTAGATAAAACCTTAATAAATTCATTCCAATTAGAGTTAAACTCATCCTTTTGTGCTTCAGTAATTGATTCATCATCATAAAGGGTTTTCAGGAAGTTGCTTTTCAATAAATCCATGGGCTCTAAAGATCTACCGCGGTTATTGAGTACTTCAAATAATTGAAAAGCTTTTTCTTTTGAGTCAGCTGTAGTGACTATAAGCATAACCTTATCTTGAATATATTTGATAAAGTTTTTAAATTGTTTCTCCCCAGATTCTTGGATTTCATTTACACGATCACATAGTGTATCAAACACAAGATTTAGATTTTCATCAGACTCACTAGTTGATTGTGATAGAGGGATACTTTCATTTTTTATGATTGCTTTATAGGTTTCGCCAAAATCTAAACTTGAGTTATGTAATATACGTAATCCTTTAAATTTATCATCACTATCAAGAAATTGGAAAGCCTTATCTATATCGGCCATAACACGATACCATTTATTAGCTGTATCGCCTCTTTCATTTTGCAGTTTTTCTAAAGCAATAAATACCGCTTTAAATAATAATGTAAGTGTTGTAAGGCGTTGCTGTCCATCAACGACATCTGCACTACTATTAGAATTATTTTTAATTAGTACGATATTTCCTAATAAGTACCCCGGAAGGGAGTCAATATCTACAGTAAAGTTGTCTGTGTCAGCTATAAAATCATTAATAAGATTATTAGCTTCTTCATCTGTCCAAACGAAGGCCCGTTGGAAGTCTGGAATAATAAATTGATCAGAAGAACGAACTAAAATTTGTGAAAGTGGTTGCATTTCAGATGTAATTTTTGCCATATAATCACCCTCCTTGTATCTTTATTAGATCATAATAATAGTCTTTGATCAATAGATGAAATGAGAAAAACATGAATAATTTGGATTTGATTATTTACGAGATTTTAGAGGTATCATTACTGTAAGGGTTGGTGACTTTAAATTATGAATAATAGATGATACAATATAAATAATATTGAGAGGAACGTATACAATAAGGGCTCTTTAATTCCAAGAACTTATGAATATATTAAATTATAGTGTATATTTAGACTGTTTAAGACTTGTACAGAAAACAAATGTAATTAATTTTATCCATTCTTGTTAACGATAATAAATTTGTTTGTATTTAGGCATTTTTTTATTTGGTTTATATACATGGAGGTTTTTTATGGAACGTTTCACGATTAGAAAAAATGATTACTTGTCTGAGCATACTCTTGTTTATTATCATCAGCCATATCTTCATTATCAAGAACCAGGTAACCCAGATTTTTTGAATGTTTTGAAAAACTTAATTAATGATGAGGGTCAAAGGCGTATTGATGCTGCTCGGCAGGAAGTGTATGATATAGTACATAAGGATTTACCTGCTATTATGGAAGAGCGTCAATTAGATGAGGCAGTGATTGTGGTAGTACCTCGGTCTAAGGTATTTACACGACCATCCCAATTAGGTTTTAGACTCACAATTCAAGATTGTGTACGGATGCTTCGTGCTAATGGTTATCCTAATATGATAGATGGTACAGAGTGTATTAAGCGACATACAGAAACGAAAACAACCCATTTACATAATTTTTTACGAGGATATTTTAATAATGGGCCTAAACCATATAAAGGAATTACAAAGGATACCTGTCACATTAATGCTGATATGATACGAGACAAAGTCGTTATTTTAATTGATGATATTTATACTCCAAAAGTAAATATTGATGAGGATTGCGCTCAGGCTTTACTAGAGGCGGGGGCTAAAAGAGTTATACTATATGTTATCGGATATACTCAACATAATAATTAATATGTTGATTGATAAAGAGGTAAGACTGTGAATATTAGTGATATAGCACTTAAAATATGGGCTGCCCAAATAATAGGTATGATACCTTCGAGAGCACAATTTCATAAACTATATAATTCCGAGGCTAGCTTTCTTAATGCAATCGAGGGTGATACTCGAGTAACTAATATGGTGAGTCAGTTGACTAAAAAGATAGAAGACAATATTACTCTTGATGGGATAACTTGTATATTTGATCAAGATTTTCCTGTTATCAATTCAACCGTTAAGGCGAAAGGTGATAGGCCGTATTTGTTGTTTTATAAGGGTGATATATCTCTGTTACATCATCTGAATAATAATGTTGCTGTTATTGGACATACAAGCCCTAGTGAAAATATTCAAAAACGAGAACGAAAGATTATTTCACAGTTAGTTAAGAAACAGCAAGTTATTGTAAGTGGTCTTGCTAAAGGTTGCGACGTAATTGCCCATGAAGAATGTATGCGACTAGGTGGTAAAACAATTGCTATATTACCATCACCCATAGATGAAGTTTTACCTAAAGAACATGCAGAACGAGCAAAACAGATTGTAGAGACTGGTGGGTTACTTATAAGTGAATACTATACATCACCTAGCAATCCTAGATTTGAGATGACTAAGCGCTATATTGATAGGGATCGGTTACAAGCTATGTTTGCAAAGATTGTTATCCTAATTGCAAGTTATATTGTAAAAAAGGGTGATAGCGGTGCTAGACATGCTATGAATAAAGCATTTAAATACAAGCATCAAATTTGCGTTATGTATGATGAAAAGCAAGATAGTCATGTTGATGAAATGGAATTAAATAAACAGTTTGTTGAGGCTGGCAATGTAAAAGTGTTAGCGAAAGCAGCTCGAAAGAATCCTGCTTTCATTACTATTGATGAAATAGCAAAATATAGAATTAGCACTTTAGAAAGAGTGACTAGTTCAAAGCAAGATAATTTATTCTAATATTATATTAGGAGGAATCCTTGTTTCATATACTCGATATAGATAATACATTGTTCTTTACTAATGATTTAAATAATAAAGCATATATATTTGCTTTATCTTCGCTAGGTCTAAAAGTATTAACACCTTGTAAAAGAATTACAAGAACGGTTGTTGCATCATGGTATCCATCTCTGACGAATACAGAAATGAATGATATTATACGAATGAAACAAACATATGTGAGTGAGAATTTACATCTTATCAGTATTAATGTTGATTTACACCAACTTTTACGAGAGGTAGGGCCCAATATGGTCGGACTATGGACGGCTGCAGATCCAATCAGAATTAAGAAAATTTTAGATTATAACAATATTACTAACTATACATGTATTCGTTTTAGCGATAAAAGCCAAGATGATATATGTCATGGTATTCAAGAGTTTTGTCAGGTATTTCATTGTGAAAAAGATCAGTTATGCTTTTACGAAGATGATAAAAATGTAATATCTCTCTTGCAATCCCATAATGTTCAAGTTGTAGAAGTGCTTGCATAATTTAAAGGCTCTACCTTATTTAAGGTAGAGCTTTTTATATTTTTAAGACTTTGGGCTGTAAATAATATCTATTTTATAACTAGTTGTAATTTATTTTAGATGAAAAAAATATGAAAAAGTACTATAATTAATTTATTATACTCGTATTTTTATTAGTTGTGTGAGGGGTTATTCATGAAATATTGGGAGTTCCCGGGTGGATTTGGTCTTACACCTACTGGGTCTAATGGTGCAGGGATAGAAACATTCTTAGATAATATTCCTATGTCATTAACTCGTGAGGTTTTACAAAACTCTATTGATGCTCATCAAAAGGATTTTGATGCGCCTGTTCGTGTTGAGTTTAAATTTGAAACGATTCAGGCAAAAGAAATTTTAGGTGAAAATGAATTAATAGATGATATTTTGCCTAAAGCTGAACGTTTTTGGAAAGAGAAGAATAATGCAGATACATTGCATTATTTAGAGACTTTTAAGTCGGTATTAACTAGTGAGACTATCGATATGCTAGTTATTAGTGACTATAATACAACAGGTTTAAATAATAAGAATTTCGCTTCCCTTATTGAGGGTGATGCGTATTCTGAAAAAACTGATGAAACATCTGCAGGGAGCAAAGGTATCGGTAAGGCAGCACCATTTGCTGCATCCAATTTGCGTACAGTTTTTTATAATAGTAAGTCTACTAATGATGGGGATAAGTTTGCAGGCGTTATTAATTTTGTATCTTATCGTGATGATGAGAAAGTCTCTTTTGATGGATCTACGGCTAGTTATATTACACAATCACGAGGACGTTTGTTTAGTGATATCGAGGTACCAACGAGATTTACTCAAAATCGACAACAGTATGGTACCGACTTATATGTAATGGGCTTAAAGAAAATAGAGAATTGGAAGGAGAAGATTATCTTAGCAGTTCTTAATAATTTTCTTGTAGCGCTTCAGAATAATAAATTGGAAGTAATTGTTGATGATGAAAAAATAAATCAATTAACATTATCTGAGTACTTAAATTCTATTAAAGAGACTTTGAGAATTGGTAAATATGCGCTTTCTACTGATGAAAGAAATACTTTCTACAATACGTACTCTTATTATTTAGCGCTTTCATCTGAGAATAAAAAAATCTTTACTATTCCTGAAGAATGGATAGAAGAATATTCATTCATAGAAGATACTGATGATGCCACTTTATATTTAGTGTTAGATGAAGAACATCCTACAAGACGAGTTCTTCAAACTAGACGAAGTGGAATGACTATTTTTGAACGAAATCGTATTAATGGTTCCATTCCATTTTCTGGGGTTTTTTATGCTACAGGTCATAAATTAAACGTTTTCTTGAAAAAGTTAGAAAATGTTAATCATGATAATTGGAGTACGGATCGAGAAGATGATAGTAATAGAAAAAAATCTGAGCAATTCTTAAAGGCCTTATATCATTGGTATAAAGCAAAAGTTGAAGAATGTTTTGGTAGCGAAGATGGAGAAGCTATTAAAGCTTTTGGTTTAAATGATTTGTTGCCTATGATGGCACCTAAAGATGGGGATGCCGATAAGATTGAGGATAGTGGTATTACTTCTCGTGTTAGTAATGTTGCAATTAAAGAGAAAGCCTCTAAGCCGAGTGTCACTGATGAGGCTTCAGAGTCTAAAACATTAGACCGTATTATGACTGAAATTGAGTTAGGAGATGGTGATTCTACAGGTTCCGGTAGCGAACGTAAAGGTGAAGGTGGAGGAAATTCTTCTGATAATCAATATGGTCATGGTGAGGATGAGCCAGGCGAACAAGGTGAAGTGGATGGTGGAGATCCTAGTGTAAGTGTTAAATTTACTGAAGTAAATAATCCAGATTACTTAAAGATGAAGATTATTGATGTAGATTCTGACAATGGAATGTACCGATTAATTGGTATTACAACTAAAGGTAAGAATCGCTTAGGTTTTTCCTTCCAATCTATTGGTGAGAATGGAGTTGCCTATAATAAGACTATAAAAGAAGTAAGCTCAAATAGTGGAAATCAAGTTAAATTACATGGTTCTAAAAAGTTTAGTGTAGAAGACTTAGAAATCAATAAACGATTTGTTGTAGATTTTACTATCGAAGATCGTATGCGTGTGAAGATGAAAGGGGTTACATATGAACTTAAAAGCTGATTTATTTCCATATCCTGTTCTAACCCCTGAGTTAGATGATTATCTCAATAATAATAGTTTTGATGCTCAAATTAATGTGAACCCTGAAAGCTCAGGTGTTATTTCTGTTGCCGCTGATTTTAAACTTGATAATCAAGGCTTAAAAGAATTGGTGGACTCTGGTAATGCTCGTTATGCACTTCATGTAGAAGGTGTAGCTAGTAGTTATCGTAAATTATGGATTAATAATGAGGATCAAACTTTCATAAGAAATACTATATTCGAAGGGGATATTCGTAAGAAGCTACAAATCAATGCTATGGTTATTGCAAATGTGGATATTGATAGCTATTCAAATATTAACTTCAATGATTTATATTATGATGAAGACTATGCGGTTACAAATTTAAAAAAAGGTGATATTTTAGCTTTTTTACCTACTAAAGAAGTTGTAATAGATCTTGAGTCTGGACGTAGTGGAACTGAGTCTATATTTACTGTAGCACCCCATAACGAGCCATATATGAATGTAGAGTTGAGTGGAGATACTATTGTTTTAAATCTTCCTACAGAGGTATTTTCTATATATAAACATTGTGGGAATAGCATTCAATCTAAAGAATATTTTATTTCGCTCTTCTTTATTCCTGCATTAACCTTTGTGTTATCAGAAATTAAGAATAAGAATGTATCAGAAGATTTGGATTGGTATCAATCTATAGATGTCTTATTAACGCAAGAAGGAATTAATCTAAATAATGAAAGTACATTAGCTATAGCTCAGCGTTTGTTGAATTGTCCGTTGATTAAAAGTGTACATGATAAGTTTGCTGGAGATGAAGTAAATGACTAGATATATTAAATATGTAACGGATGAATTCCTAAAAGAGTATAAAAATGAATTTCTTGTAAAATATGCGCACCTTTATAAAAGTAATGATATGGATAAATTAAAAGCCATTTTTTCTGATCCTAATCATGTGATAGAGACAAGTATCGAGTACAAGTATGAACCATTAGAGGTTGAACCTAAGGAATATGATGCCGATATTGTAAGACGTAATATTAGACGTGTATGGGAAAGCCTTAAGGTATTAACTCCAGTTCAAGCTGAAATGGAGAAAATTTGGATTGCATTAGCCCATACAGACTATCTTGATTATCAGATTGGAATTTTTAATAGCCAAATTGCTAATCCTGATAATAAAAAGCGTGAAGAATCTAGTTTGAAGTCACGTACTATTTTTGTTAATGGTGCAAAACGCTCTTTAGCTATACATAATCTTGCGATTTTATGGTGGTTAGCATATTACTTTAAAGATGATCAAAATATAGAGGCTCCCTATCATTTAATAGACTTTTTTGTGTCTACTCCATATCGTGGTAATGCGGTAGCTCTTTTATCTAGTAATATTATTTCTAATAAAGAAATTGCATTAGGTATTTTAGAGGCTGTAAAAGTTCTTATAGAAGAAGAGGGATTGGTTGTAAATCGGTTCCCATATTCTGAAGCCGGTAAAATCTTAAATGAGATTGGTGGTGTTAGAATTTTAGATACTCTTACTCGTGAAGAAGTTAAAGACATTCTAATTAAAAATCTTCCTAACTCACATAAAGTGTCATTTGTAAATGATAAGGCTAAAGATGATCTATCTTTAGATGAGGCTGAAGCGGAAAATCAAGGTGTAGTGATTAGTAAATTAGAGAAACCGATAGAAGGTATTGAAACCGATAACAATGTAGTTATTCTACCAGTAGAGAGTGAAGAAAGCATTGCTTCGGTGAGTGAAATGAATAAAGTGGCAGATCTTCCAGTTTTAGAAGTTACTGCTCAACAAGAAAAAAGTGAAGACAATGATGATATGTGGATTGCTCCTGTGTAATGATAGAGCAATAGACTCATATGAAAGTTTGTTTTATGAAGGTTAACTTAAGTAATAAGAAGTTATAAAAATGAAATGATAGGGTTTAACTAAATTGTTTAAGACAAACTACTCTTCAAGAGATTGTAAGTATGGATGCTGTTAGTGGCAAACTTGATTATAGTATTCGAATTGCTGAGTTACAAAAACAATTAGTATAAGCTGTACAAAATGGAGATAAAGAAGGTTTTAATGAAGTTTATAGTGAAATGACAACTTCAGCGCAACGGATAAAAAGATTTGAATCTTATAATGATAGATATCTATCTGATAAAGTCTCTGATATTAAGGGAGAACCAATAACGAGGTTATAATAAAAAATTAAGATTAAATGATTGAAAACCGCCTATATTAATTGCTAGGCGGTTTTTTATTCTTTATTTTAGATTGCTTCGCGATGTAGTCGCTAAGAATAAAACCACCCATTTTACGGGTGGTTCTGATTTTATCTAAGTTTTATTTCTTTACGGCTGCCATTTTGAATACCCAAATCCCATCATAATAATGCTCACTACAAGCATGCCGTTACCAAGGGTAATGGTGCTTTCAGTTGTGGCTAAACAGGTCATAAAGGATCCGATGCCCATAATGATTGTGCCTAGTATAGCAGATAGTTTATGAATTGCCATGATAATCACCCTTTGCTTTCACTAACAACATTAGGTTTAACAATATACGTAATGACTGCGTACAGTAGGGCACCGATTACAATCCCGTTCAGCGAAGCTAGTCCGAATGGTATGAATTTAACACAGACCAATGCGATGGCCCATGTGACCCATGGAACTAGATTCCATTTTTTGAAAGTCGCTTTGTTGTAATCGATATATTTTCCGTGATGAACCAGGTAAAAGTCCGCTAAGATAATACCGCATAGTGGCGGAACGATGATGCCTAGTGTACTTAAGAATACAAAGAGAGAGTCAATTTTATATGGTTGTGTCATTGTTGCTAATGCAGAGATAGCAATGAGTACGGCTAGCATAATATTTCTGTTTAGTTTGAAAGAGTTTGCTAGGTTCAATGATGTGGAATATAGGTTAGCACCATTTGTGGTAAAAATGTTTGTAGTCAACAATAGCAAGCTTGGGAACACGAGGCCAAAGCTTAATAGTACGTTGATTAAGTCACCATCATTCATAGCAACGCCTGCGATAGCACCGCAGCTAATCATCAACGTATTGCCGCCCAATAGACCGATTGTGCTCGCTGTAATAACATCTTTCTTGCTTTTACCATAGCGCATAATATCGGCGATACATGTAGCAGTGGATAGAATCCATGTACCGATAACAATGGTAATGCCTGAAAGTATATCGATAGGTTGCAATGGCACATAGTTAAATAGTTCTTGCCAGCCACCGATTGTTTGAACCGAGCGAGCCGCTGTTCCTAGGGAGAGGAATACGATAGATGGAATCGCAATATAGCCAAATACGGCAAGTGATTTAATGCCGAGAACTGCAAAGATACCCATGATAACGGCGCTGAGCATCATCGCAATGATTTCGCCTGTGTAGGAAAGGTTAAAAACTTGAGCAATAAAATGTCCATATAAAGCCGCTTGAATCGTGTACCAACCTAGATTGACGATAGGTACGAAGAGAGAGGCAATTCTAGATCCTTCCTGACCGAAGCTGTATCGAGTCAAAAGGGCAAAGGTAAGGCCTGTTTTATAGGCGATTACACTCACTAGCCCTGCAATGATACATAAGAAAATGTTGCCTAGAATCATGGCCAATAGTAATTCGTTGAAAGTCAGCCCTGCCGCTAATCCGCCACCAGCCATCATACTGGTTACAAGAAAAACGAATCCAGTCCAAACAATGGTGAGAGAAAAGCAGGATTTTCTTGCTCCTAACGGGACAGGCTCTCTAGAGTACTCATTATCTGTGTTCGTATCAACGGGTTCAACAAACTCTAATTTCTCCTTACTCATACATCTATACTCCTTTACGTAATAAAAAAGCTACCATGATGCGTTTTAAGATTTATATAAGCATGGTAGTAAAGACCTATTATGTAGTGTAAATATAGTGAATTTTTCTAATAAAGGATACATATTTAATTTGTCATAAACGAAAGGTATTTGTCTTCATTAAAACATACGGGGAATGAATATTCAATATGTATACTATGCATATTAAGCAATGTTGAGAATGAGACATATTTTATATTTTAATAGTGATATAGATATTCGGTATCTTGTTAAAAGAATAAAGGCAGTACTATTAGATTTTATATTAGTACTGCCTTTTGGTTTGTTTTAATTATTGTATTAGTGCTAAAGTATTCTGTGGTCTTGATATTATACAAATATTTTCATGATAACCATGGAAATCAATGCATTTACCACACTGATTGTCATAAGCATTGGCCAATACTTTTTAGGTACTTCAACTACACCTAGTAATCGACCCATATATTGGATTTGGGAGCCCATTAAAAGTAGAGCTGGAGCCAAAATAGTCATTTGTATCATATCAATCGTATTGTTAGAAAGCAAGTTAACTGCAACACCGATACCAGCAGAGTATGATAACCAGGCTGTTAACAAGATTGTTACGCTTTCACCTGGAAGACCAAATAAAGCCATTGCAGGAGCAAATAGGTTACCTAAAAATGCCATGATGCCTAAGATACGTAATAGCTCGGCAAGTGTGTATGCCATCAATACGTTTGGTAATAAGTTTTGAGTGGCTAGCGTAAAGCCTTTTCGTGCACCACGAATAAATATATCAAATGGATTGTTCGTTTCTTTATTGTTGCTCATCTTTGAAATCTCCCTTGAATACTGTATTAAGTGCGATTCGACATACGGCACCACCGAAGAACTTCATAACAAATACTACGATGAGTGGAAGGATAATTGGTACTGTTAAGTACGCAAAAATAGCAGATCCAATGGCTACGTAGTTGTTAATCATGCCCGCACCGCTATACTGCCATGCCGTCATGATTGTTAATTCTTTACGGTTAACTAGATTGTTGTCGTAAAGGTCTTTGGTAATCGCTGCACCTGCATCTGTACTTTGTAAGTCCGTAATCATTGCAAGGCCAGTTAATCCAGGGATACCTAAAATAGGTTTCAATAATGGAGTCATTAATTTATGGGCTGCACGGATTGCACCGTAATGTTCTAAAATCTCAAGTACACCCAATGCCAACATAACTGTTGGTGTTAAGCCCAAGGCAAAGAGGAAGCCTGCGCGAGCGCTGACGCCACCTTCCCCAATAAAGGTGTTTTTTGCAGGGTTAACCATGGTACCAAATTTACCAGAAATAGTCGCAAAGTCTAATGCAGAGAGCCATTTAAAACCTTCTACATTGTTAAGTAATCCTGAGAAGAATAGGATTGCTACAGCTAATGCAATATAGCAACCGACAGTTACCTTCTTAGTAAATTGAGTATAGTTTTTCTCATTGTTAGGGTCACTCATGATTTTAACCTCCTACATAAAACACATAGAGTTATATGATTTATAATTATATAGTAGAGATCATAAATAGTGCAAGAATATCATTTATAAAAGTTATATATATTATTAAAAGTTTTTATTTCAACTAATTTAAAAGCAGATATTTGTGTAGTATAATTAATGTGTTAGACGCTATTCTATAGAAAGAGGTATTGGCGATGAGTGAAGTATTGAATTTCTATAATTATTTACATACAATTCCTGAAGAAGGTTTTCAAGAGCTCAAGACTTCCGCATTTTTAGCAGAAAAATTGGAAAGTTACGGCTACGATGTAACATGTAATGTGGGCGGAGAAACGGGTATCATCGGTATCTATGATAGCGGTAGACCTGGTCCTGTGGTAGCGCTTCGTGCCGACATGGATGCGCTTGGTCATATTATCGATGGTAAACATGTATCTCGTCATACTTGTGGTCATGATGGACATATGTCAATGCTGTTGGCGGCGGCTCAAATTATTAAAGAAAAGCAATTAGTAAAACGAGGTAAGTTAAAGATTTTATTCCAACCCGCGGAAGAGCTAGGTTCTGGTGCGACTAGTATGATTAGGGGTGGAGCTATTGATGATGTAGAATACATCTTTGGTGCGCATGTGCGTCCATTTGAAGAAGCAGAAAATGGGCAGGCTAGCCCTGCGATTCATTATGCATCCTCTTGCCGTATGGTCATTGCTTTTCATGGCAAGCCGGCTCATGGTGCTCGCCCTCATTTAGGGATTAATGCTTTGGATGCAGCGGTTCAAGCGGTTAATGCAGTTAATGCTATACATTTAAAACCAACTGATAATTATAGTGTTAAGGCGACTCGTTTCCTTTGTGACTCTGGCGTAACGAATGCGATTCCAGCGAAAGCAGTTGTTACATGGGATTTACGTGCACAATATAATAAAACGATGGATGAGCTTTGTGCTAAGTTTTTACCAGCTATTGAAGGGGCAGCTGCTTCTATCGGTGCGACTGTTGAGGTTTTGGATTCCTTCCGTATTCCTGCGGCTGAGTTAAATGATGAGGCAACGGCGCTATTAGCTGACTCTATATCTTCTATTCTTGGTGAAAGCAACTGTATTGATCCAATTTACACACCAGGTGGTGAAGATTTCTTCTTCTACACTGTGGAAAAGCCAAGCTTAAAAGCAGGTTTCTTTGGGCTTGGGTGTAATTTGCGTCCAGGTTTGCATCATCCTGACATGAGTTTTGATACAAGTGCCTTAGAAAATGGTGTTTCTATTTGGATCGATTTAGTAGAACGGCTATTAGGAAAATAAGTGTTTGTTGCTAAGCTTGGAAAAATACATGAGTTTTAATTCTGTTGTAGGGATAATACTTAAAGCTTGGCTATAATGCAATCTTTCTATAAAATTTTAGTTATATTAAAAGAACCATTAACACAATACGGTGGATTGTGTTAATGGTTCTTTTTGTGATAGTGAAACTACGACTTATGCAACATAGTCATTTTTAAATTCTTCATGAATGTGTTATTGTTATGTTTGTAATGACTTAGATGCACTGTATGTCTTTCAGAGACATCAAAAGTGATTTAAGGGATTATGTATATTGTTAACTTTATCATTGGTTTTAGTAGAGTATAGAAACGTATTAAACGGTAATAATCTAGTATGTTTTTTTGGATATGAATATGGTTCAATCAATAGAGCGTGGTATAGATATACTCAAGTTATTAGAGGCGGGCCCGCTTGGTGTGACCGAGTTGGCGAATGCGACGGCGTTGCCCAAGGCCACTGTCCATCGGTTGCTCAAGACCTTTGAAGCTCATCATTGGGTTGAGTTTAATAGGGCCAAGAAGTATCAGTTGTCCTGGGGCATTTTGCCGATGGCAAAGTCTTTCCTTACGTCCTTGGATGTGCGTGCCATTGCGCAGCCCTACATGGTGTCTATTCGGGATCAGTTGCAGCAGTCCGTGAATTTGTTCTTGGCGCAAGGTGATTATCGCATATGTATCGAGCGCGTTGCGGCGGATAAGCCGTTGCGGAACGATATCAAGATCGGCACGGTCTATCCTATCTTTAAAGGGGCGGCTGGCAAGATCTTTGGTGCCTATCTGGCGGACTTCAAGGATACGGATATGAGTGCTGATGAAAGTTCCCAAATTCGTTATGATGGGTATGTGGTGACACGAGGCAATCGTGTGCCTGATGCGGCGTCCATCGCAGTGCCTATCTTTTCCTTTGGCAATAAGCTAGAGGCGGTCATGACCATTTCTGGTCCTATAGGGGACTATACGGAAGAGCGTGTCAACGAGTATCTATCGGTGATGATCGCATTAGGTCAAACTATTTCCAAACAAATGGGGGCGACCTTATAAATTTATTTTTTGCTCACTATTTGGAATAATGTTCCATTATTCGAAACAAATATAAGTACGTTACAGCGTATTAAGGTATATTATTACGCTGTAAAGCATATAAAAGTGCATTAAAGGTATTAATAGGGGAATAGTTATTAGATAGGGAATAGAGAAAGACGTATTAGGTACGGGTTCGATTTGTATTATTAGATACAGGTCTCATAAGATTTGTATTTGTAGTTATAGGAATTTAGGATTTTATAGTGTGTATACTGGAGGTAGAAATGAGTCAGCTTTTACAAGAGATTGAAGCATTAAGAAAGCCCATGAAAGAGTTAAATGATTTCATTTTCGATCATCCTGAGCTCGGAAATGAAGAGTTTAAAGCTCATGAGTTGTTGACGAATTTATTAGAGAAGGAAGGTTTCACCGTAGACCGTGAGGTAAGTGGTCTTAAGACTGCCTTTAGAGCGGTATACCACGTAAACAGTGGTGGTCCTAAGATTGGTTTGCTTTGCGAGTACGATGCTCTTGAGGGCTTGGGCCATGCGTGTGGTCACAATTTACAAGGTCCATCCATCTGTACGGCGGCGATCGCCTTGAAACGCACGTTAAAGGCGCCTTGCACGTTAGTTGTGTACGGTACGCCTGCAGAGGAAACGGCTAGCGGCAAGCTCGTTATGGCTCGTGAAGGCGTGTTTGACGATTTAGACCTGGCTTTCATGATGCACGGCAGCGATACGACAACGGTAGACGGCAAGTCTTTGGCATTGAATCTCGTGAATATCAAGTTCCACGGCAAGTCTGCTCATGCGGCGATTGCTCCAGAAAAGGGCATCAGCGCTCTTGATGCGGTGTTGTTGTTCTTCAACGGCATGGAGTACTTGCGCGAGCACGTGCCGACTGAGGTTCGCATGCACGGAATCATCACTGATGGGGGCAAGGCGGCGAACATCGTTCCAGATTATGCGTGCACTCAATGGTATATTCGTTCCTCTAGTCGCATTCGTCTTGACGAGGTTGTGGCTCGTGTGAAAGACGTGGCGCAAGGTGCTGCGTTACAGGTGGGCGCTACCATGGAATGGGAAGAGGTTAAGGCGTATGACAACAAAGTCAATGTACAAACCTTGAACGATATACTTTTAAAAAATGCAGAAAAAGTAGGGGCCCCAGAGATTTCTGAGCCTCGCAAGGTAACGGGATCCACCGATTTCTCTAGCGTGACGTTCCGCGTGCCAGGTGCTTGTTTGCGCGTGAAATTCGTAGGCAAAGGCGTAACTAGTCATTCTCAAGAATGGTTAGACAATGGTAAAAGCCAGCTCGCTGAGGACGCTATCATGTATGGCGCGAAGGGCATTGCTTTATCTGTTGAGGAAATCCTTGAAACACCAGGCTTGTTAGAAAAAATCAAAGAGGATTTCAAACAAGCGAAGGAAAACTTCTAAGTATTGTGTTGTAAATGGAGGGACACTGTATGAATTTGTTAGTTTGTTTATTGGTTATCGTCATTACGGGGGCGCTTGTTATTAAGAAATTTAAAGCGCAAACCGTATTATTGTTAGGCGGTCTTATTATGATGTTCGCAGCGTACTTCTTAGGCTACACGACATCTTTCGTAGAAGCGAAGAAATCCACAGGGGTTCTTTTCTTTGATGCTTTTGAATTTATTAACATTACCACTGCTAAAGATGCGGCCAACCTTGGTCTCATGATCATGACTTGTACTGGTTTCGCCAAGTACATGGACCACATCGGTGCCAGCTCTCGCCTCGTTGTAACGGCTATTAAACCACTTGGTAAAATGAAATCTGCGTACCTCGTAATGGCGCTTACATTTATCCTAAATATGTTCATGTCCCTAGTTATTCCAAGTGCTTCCGGCCTTGCGATGCTCATGATGGTGACAATCTTCCCAATCCTTGTGCGCTTAGGTGTTAGTCCTGTCGGTGCTGCGGCAGCTGTTGCGACCGGTCACTTACTTGATATCGGTCCTGCATCCGCTACTACATTACTCGTATCCAAAACAGTAAACATGCCAGTTCATGAATATTTTGTAGGGTATCAGTTGAAAGTCTATATTATCTGTGGCTTGATGGCGGCTATTGCTCACTTCATCTGGCAAAAATACATGGATAAAAAATCTGGCCACATCCCTGCAGAATATGTAGAAGAGCATAAAACGGATGAGCTTGAAGTCGGTCCGTTACCTTATATTTTCTTACCATTGTTACCATTAATCTTTATTCTTGGCTTCAGCGACTATGCTATTCAAGGCGTTAAGATGAACGTAAACCTTGCGATGTTCCTTAGCTTGTTTATCGCTATGGGTTGTGAACTCATCCGTCATCGTGACTTCCGCAAAATGGCGGCTAGCATCCAAATCTTCTTCAAAGGCATGGGCGATCAATTTGCAAACACTGTAACATTGATCGTTGCTGGTGAAACATTCGCATTCGGTTTGACTTCCCTAGGCATCGTGAAAGAATTCGTTGCCGCTATTCAAGGCCTTGCTATCTCCGCTGACGTAGTAGGTGTTATTGTATCTACAATTATCACTGGTTTAAGTGTTGTAATGGGCTCTGGCGTTGCGTCTATGTTCGCCTTCGCTCCACTAGTTCCAAACTTTGCAGCTGACCTTGGCGGTAATGCCACAACAATCCTTCTTGGCATGCAAAACGCAGCTAGTGTAGGCCGTCTACTCAGTCCAATCAGTGCTGTTATGATCGCTGTAGCTGGTATCGCAAACATCTCTAGCTTTGACCTTGTAAAACGTACAAGCGTACCTGTAATCGTTACTTTCATTACGAGTACAATTGCTATCTGGATTATTCACTAATTTCTGTTAAATAGGCATTGATAGCCTAGATAGCTATTAGATTAGTCAGTAATAAGCCTGGATTACAATTTAATCTATTTTGGATAATTGATAATTTAATACACGAATAATTAAGGGCTTTACCCCAATGGGTGGGGTAAAGCCCTTATTATATACCTATATTATAGTTCCTATATTACTAGCAAGTTTTAATGTTACAATAGCTATAGATTACGTATCGTTCTTAGTGTTGCTGACCTGTTTCAAGGCGTAGTATCAAGGTGCAGTATTCTATGGTGGCGGTTATTAAATAAATGTACAGCAGTATATATAGGTTAATGTGTACATAGTTTTATAGTAAAAGGATGTTGTATGTATAATGTAACAATCACGACGACCGGCATTTTTGATGAGATTCGTCCGTCTTTGGTCCCTCTTGTAAAGGGCAAGGAAGAGATTGCGTTCATGAATGCCTTAGTGTATAGAGTTAGGATAGTCAGATGAGGTTGGGTCTCTCTTCGTTTTTGAAGGGGGGGATAAGCCTATGAGTGATTATGAATTAATCATGCTCTTATTACAGGTAATAACTGTGGTTATTGCCTTTGGGGCATTAATAGCGCTTATTTGTCTCACAAAAGACAAATAGCCCT
>OGEM01000776.1_pt1 | contig 17567 bp, 11 predicted proteins | sample 1570741 | NCBI WGS metagenome assembly OGEM01 (sample SAMEA2582141, study PRJEB24529) | metagenome | biome: Human gut stool | place: China | collected 2011
TTTTACTCATTTTTTCGGCGTTTTATACGTATTTTATAAAATATAATCTATTTTTCTCTATGCAGTACTAGTTTTTTCGATAACAATATTAATGTAAGTTATAAATAAACGATTAATTGATTTAATCTCATTGATTTTTCTCGATTTTGTCATCTATTTATATACTATCTATAAAATATGGATCATAGAAAAATATGAATATAATAATTTCACAAGCTTTTAAAGGTACTTTCACCAATTTTTCATATATTAGTTTATAAATGAATTAACTATGAATTTTCCGGCCGATTTTGATAAAAATTATGATATACTAAATCATAATGCAGTATAATTGGGTCATCCCATAGGAGATGATACTAACCATTTTAGAAACTGTATAAACAGATAGTTCATATAGATATAGATATAGATATAGATATAGATAGAGATATAAATATAGTTACAGTTATAAATATAGTTATAGATATATAAGTTGGTATTTACCCATAAAGAATAAGAAAGGACTCGTTATGGATACACAAACTAAAGAGCCATCAAAAAACACTTCTAATGAAGTATATAAAGACAATAAAGGAAACAATCATAATGAATCACAACAAATAATTAGTGCTCCACCGCATCAAAAGTCTGCGGATCAAGAAGAGATTGATGCATTGAAGGACTCTTACGATGATTTTCTTTATGTATCAAAAGCATTTTCTAATTGTGCTATCAACTCTTTAATTGCCAAAGCACGTCTATACGGTCTCAATCCAGCGCCAATTAAAGGTGCCCGTGTCCTCGAGCTTGGTTCCTCTTGTGGTGGTAATATCATCCCTCAAGCACTGTACTATCCAGAGGCAACTTTCACAGGCATCGACCTCTCCCCTGTCCAAATTAAGCATGGTAACGAGTTAATCAAATCTATCGGCCTCACTAATATCACGCTGCTAGAAAAGGATATTATGGACATCGATGATGATTTCGGCACCTTTGATTACATCATCGTCCATGGCATCTGGTCTTGGGTGCCAGATATTGTAAAAGATAAAATCTTATCCATTTGTAATCGCAATTTATCAGACCGCGGTATCGCCTATGTATCGTACAATACATATCCTGGTTGGAAACGATTAGAACAAATTCGCGACATTATGCTCTATTCTGAAACACAGGCTAAAAAAGATAGCTTGCAAGAACGCACGATTTACACAAAGAATGTGCTAAAGCTAATTGCAGAAACCATGAAAATGGACGATGAAATTCAAAAACAGTCTGGTTATAAAATCGATAATATCAATCGCGTGTTGCAATCCAATAACTATTATGTAGCCCATGAATATTTAGAAACCTTTAATGATCCTGTTTATGTGGCTCAATTCATTGAGCGTGCAGAGCATCAAGGCTGCGTATATATTGGTGATGCACGATTAGAAAAATCCTTTATTACTTGGTTAGATGACAGCATCGTAGATAATATTAAGGTCCTCTCTAATAATGATTACAAGGCAAAGGAGCAATACTACGATTTCGTTTACGATACACAATTCCGCATGGCCTTATTAACTAAACAATGCAATGCAGATGCAATCGTGCGTAATGAAACAGTAGATAAAGAAATTCTTGATAGCATTTACTATTGCGGGCCTGCAGAGGATAGACTTGGTACACCAAATGGTTGGACAGATCCTTTACATCAAACTATCAAGTATTTTATGAATACAAAACAACTATTTACTATAGAGGATATTCAAAAATATATAGAAGAACATTATCCAAACGAAACCTTTGATATGAACAAGCTATATGTGCGCCTATTCCACCTCTCTATCCTCAACCACCTCAATGCATATGGTGAGAATTATGAATGCTTGCCATTTGTAGAAAATGTGAGCTATATTCCTGAGCGATTTATTAATTATGTTTCCACACTAATTGAAGGTAATGGCAAACAGTACATGACGTTAGGTAATATGTTTAACCAAGAGGACGCTAGTGTAGATGAAGGATTACTATATGTAATGAAGCAAATGGCAAAACCAATCTCTCGAGCAGAGTTAATTGCAATTCTAGATGAAACACTAACGATTACACGCACTCGAAATGGTGAAACATTTACGGTGCCTAGCAAACAATATTTAGACGAATCAATTCAACATATCACTGCTTTGGGATACTTCAGACAATAGATATACCATGATATAAATAAAAAAGCGTAACTGATTAGAACTTAATCTATATCAGTTACGCTTTTTATGTTCACTACTATGCAACCTCGGGGTGGAGTTGAGGTATGGCATAGTAGCTACTTATTAAGTTGTATGAACACTATAAACTAATAGTATCCTTATTTTTTATTAACACGAACGCGTTCAATTGTTGGTTCACCTTTAGCATTTTTTGCTACAGTGTCAACACGGAACAAAGCCATTTCAGGGCTGAATTCTGTTACAAGGCGATCATTAACTGTTACGCCGTCTTGAATGGCACGGTATACAATTTGAGCAAATTCATAACGTGTTAACATACGGTCACCACCAAATGTGCCATCTGGATAGCCTTCTACTAAACCACGGCGAGATAAATCGCTTACAGCTTCATATGCCCAATGGTTTGTAGGGATATCTGGGAACAATGTTGTGTGATCGGCTTTCATCTTAGTACCAGCAACACCATTTAACAATGTAGTCAATTTTTGAATTTGAGCATTTTGTTCAGCTACTGTTTTCTTAAGAGCTAATACTTCTTTACCAATCGCTACACGAGAGCGAGATACACCACTATGAGCGCCTACTTTCACAGATAAACCAGCATTGAATACTGTTTCATCACTGCCAACAGTAGAACCTACGCTAAGTTGTACGTCTTCGTTAGGACGGTAGAAAGCGCCGATAGCTGCTGCATCACCACTGCGGTAATGGCCATAGCCTGCAGCAAAGTCCCATTTAGCATCTGGATCGAAATCAAGTGGATGCAATGCTGCCAACGCTGCTGCACCTGCTACAGATTTATCAACACGTTTATCGATTTTAGATAAATCACCTTTGATATTTTTAATATCATTTGTATTTTTGTTGATATTTGTTGTGTTATTTGTAATTTGGCCAGCAATATCATCAGCAAGAGATACTTTGTAATCGTGAGTATTACCATTTACAGTTGGTGTTACCTTAATGTGGTCACCAGCTGTTACAGTTGTAACACTAGTAGATGCTGCGATTTGATCTTGTACGCGTTTAAGTTGAGATACATTAACTGCATCAGTATCTGCTACACCAGCTTTCACATTGTTAATAATTTGGTTCCCTGCGCTAATACCATTTGTAGTGTAGTAAACAGTATTACTTCCTTCACTAGCGTACATACCAGATTTTGTGAAAGTAGCTTGTTCTAAGGTATCTGTGTTTTCAATTTGGATACCTTTAGGTGTAACGCCGATATTTTCGCTGCCGTTGAAGAAGCGAGCGCTGTCTTTATCGATGCGAGCACGAACGTCGTCAGTTGCTTTGCCGAAGTTAGCAGAGCTCATTTCTACTAAGTCTTTATTAACAGCTACTTTATATTCAGCACCACCATTAGCATTTGTACCAGGTGTTACAGTCGTATTAGCACCAGCTACTACAGTAGTATGTTTTTTAGCATCGGCTTCAACAGTAGAGATTTTAGTTTCTACCTTTTTAAGTTGCGCTACGTTTACTGCATCAGTATCATTTGTACCAGCTGCAACAGATGTAATTTGACGTGTTACATCATTGGCAACGTCGCCAACGGATACAGCAGATGCTGTCGCTTTCCATGTGGAGCTTGTATCAGTAGATGCTGCTTTTGTGCTGATATCATAACCAGCTGCACCTTTATCTACGGTCGCATTAGATTTATAACCAAGAGCTACTCCACCTTCAACAGAAGCTGTTGCATCATAGCCAATAGTTGTTGTATTGGCTACAGAGCGAGTTTCGCTAGAAGAAAGACCACCGATAGCAATTGTATTATCAGCAGTTACGGTACGATCATTACCCATTACAATATTATTAGACGCATTAGTAATTATATTATTGTACCCAGATACCTGATTCAATTTTGCAACATTGCCAGCAGTCCCTGTAATAGTATTATTAACACCTGTCATTGATGTTAATTGTGTATAATCAGCTTTATTGCCACCACCAATAGCTAAGGTAGAACCACCAGATTTGCTGTCTTTTACTAAATTACGTACAGTTTCTGCCATTTCAGTTACAGAGGATGGACCTCCAAAAGCAGTTGGTGTTATTGAACTAGCATCTATATCAGTAACAGAGTTAGTAATTTCATTACCTGCACCGAAAATCAAAGAACCATTAGAATTATTGGTTCTATTAGCAGTACCAACAACAGTATTGCTTAATCCAGAATATTTACTAGCAGCTGTAGCGGACTCAATAGAGTTTAAAGAGCCATTAATAGTAGCCCCATAATTTTTAATTGCATTAGCAGAATTATTGCCATCATAATTACTGGAAATAACATTCAAAGCACCTGTATTGGTTGCCACAGTACCATTGGTAAAGCTATTCGCTCCCACTGTTGTTGAGTATACGCCTAGTCCAGCTTTACGCTTCTCTGCATATGTATCTGTGTTGACAGTGATATCACCAATTTTCCCACGATAATTATGGGACCCGACCATGGTACCACCACTTCTAACATAAGTATTATCGCCTACTGCTACACCAGTAACAACTTTATCTGGTTGTTGTGGAAGACTTCCCAAACCAAAAGTATTAAAAGTAGTTTGATTAAATGCAAAGAATTTGTCTTGTTTCCCAATCGTATTTTCTACATACGCATTCTTTCCGACAGCTACTGAGCCGGATTGATCGTAATAACTATGAGTTGTTGCATTTTCGCCGATAACGACATCACCATTAACTTTAGCATAGCCAGACCCGCCAGCATAATTGGTATGTGCACCTTTACCGATAGCAACTACTCCATCTTTTTGAGCACTAGAGCCGGTGCCAATAGCTACGCCACTACCTGCGCCAGCTACATTATCTGCAGCATTAGCTACCATACATAAACTAGATAGCAGCACACCGTTAATTAACAAGGTTAATAAACGTTTTCGTTTGTTCATAAGTTAGAACCTCCATTTACAAACTACAAAACCTATCATACTCTCTTTGCATTAAAATTCACTTTTTATTCATGAGTCTTATATGAATATTGTAGCACTTATACGAATTTTGTAAACAGTAATTTATATATCTATTAAGAGAATATAAAAAGGATAGTTAATCGATGAGAATTAACTATCCTTTTTTTGGTAAGAGGAAGGCGAACCCCTTACCGGTGCCGTATGATATAGGTTTGTTATTAAGAGAGAGATTTTGAAGTAAACACAACACAAAGATTATCAAATAGTTGGAGAGTAACTAAGATGAACGGGCGATCACACGGCATCAAATAATAAGATAATAACTATATAATACATTAACATATAAGCTACATAACGTATTAAATATAAGTTACATAATAAGATATAAGTTACTCATTATAGTAGTATATGTCTACATAATAAGATAATGGCTTTTTATAAAAGCCATTATCTATAAAGAACAATTGATATTAACACTAAATTCCCTTACTTAGAGTATATCACTTATATAGCAACAATAGTAGATGATTTTTCATTTAATTTTCATTAAAATTATATGAATAAAAAAGATAGCATTACTATTCAATTTGTGTATTCAGTTATCAAAATTATTACTCAACAAAAATCGTATTTGTACGTCTTACGAGGTTAAGCATTTTATCACGAACCGTTGCAGATTGTTCTAAACGATGCTTGCCACCATACCAAGCCATTGGCGCCCCCGCTAAGCGGAAGGTAATCTTGCCATATGCACCGCCAGAGTTGTGTTCCGGTTTGTTATACCCCATATCTACAGATACGCGCGGTGTCAGTTGCATCTCAGAACCGATGCGCAAACCATTCTTATCGGCTTGTCGTTCTTGGTTCCAATGATAACCTTCTACATAGACTCTAGCCCAACGAGCATTTTTAAAAGTCTTACCGTACTCTAAGGTATAACCATTAGCTACCCGTTCTAAGGTATGAAGGTTAGCATCTAGAACGCGCTCATCGGAAGCAGAACCGTACCAGTTAAATCGGAACTCGCTTTCACCAGACATATATTCAAGACCTGCACTGAGTCGATCATGGCGATTCAAGAAGCGATGATCATAGAATAGATGTGCCCCGTAAAGGCGACGATCATCCTTGGAGATACGACGATACCCAACGCCTACGTTGAGGGTTGTCCCTGTGTCTGACGCACGAGAAATGCGCTGCTGCGTAAACCACACATCGCGAGACGAATTATCGTAATGACCTAAAGGTTGGACCGTCTCCACCGAATAGATCGGCTTCCACCCTTCTTGGAATTGAAAGCTCAGTGTAGTGCGTCGCATCCATGGTTTACCTTTAGCACCATGCATAGCATTGGACACATTAGACATGGCCACCGCATTAATGGCGCGGTTCACGGCATCCACATTGCTATACTGCACGGTCTTAGTATCTTGGCGATCCATGACGAGCGGACCACCTTGGCCAATCACATGGTCTGGCGTAGCAGCAGGCGTAATGTGAAAGCCTTCAGATGCAGCCTTCATGCGTGCTGTTTTCTCATCGGAGTTTACCTTACCCTCAGTATTTACATGAGTAGCAACATCTATATGAGCCTCTGTCTTTATAGAACTATCTGTTTTTGCAGACACTACGCCCTTATCTGTATGTAATTGTTGTTTTTCTGCCTCAGCTGTACCCACACAACACAATAGGGCGCTCAAGGCGATACACACAATACGTTTCATTACTCTCTACATTTAAAATTCATGAACAACAAATGAAATATGTATAAGTGTATCGAATAATGTATATGCATGTCAAGACAAGTAGTCACTAGAAACGTATTATTTTACTATTATATGTATATAAAAAAAGAGGTAATAACAATGTTATTACCTCTTTCATACTGTCTATCGTAAGATATTATTCTAAAAAGCTATATAATAATATATTACATAGCAATGATTACATTTTAAATATCAGATATTAGATATGAAAACTTATTTTTCATTAAGTTTTTGCACAAGCATATCTACTGTTTCTTGTAGTTTTTTGTTTTGTGCTTCTAGTGTATCTACGCGTTGTTCTAATGCGTTATAGGATGCAGGGGAAATCTTAGCAAGTGTCTTATTTTCACCGAATTTATAGGACACGCCTACATTGGCCATCAAATCACCACTTACAGTTGTACCTGCAGTGAGAAGTAGGTTTTCTTTTGGATAGTAACCTACGCCAAGAGCCAATGCATTTTCGCCTTTATAGTGACCATAGCCACCCATAACTTGAACCTTGTGGTCTGGATCAAATTGTAGTGGATGTAATGCAGCTAGTGCTGCAGCACGAGCATCACCGCGGTTGGATTCTTTTTCCACGTGGCGCACATCGCGGTGCAATACATCAATTTGTTGGTTTGTGCCATATAATTGGGATCCGTTAACTGCATCTGTAGAGTCCGCAGTAATACGACCTGCCGCTACATGAGTAATGGTGCGTTCTTGACCGGCTGCACCAACGGATACAGTAGACACAGGAGCCGTACCAGCGAATTTTTCAGTAACACCATTATTATAAGTATAACTAGGAGTGCTCACTACATCACTACTTTCAGCAGTAGAATTATTACCTAATACAACGGCATTATCTAGCGATGTTTTCACATTATTACCCACTACGAATGTATTATTCGCACTGACTTGGTTATTATTACCCACACTGTAGGAGTTATCCCCCTTAACAGTATCTACATTATATGTACCTACACCAAAGGCGCCAGATTGGTTGCCTTCAATCTTGTTATATGCACCAATAGCGGAGTTCTTATCACCTTTAAAGATAACGCCATGGCCCATACCATAGTTAAAATCACCATTTACAGTAGAGTTAGAACCGATTAATACAGTATTATTCCCCTTACTACCGCCAGCTTGAGATGCACCGAGCCATACGTTTTTATTACCTTCAGAGCCAGCTCCTGCAAAATAACCTACCGCAATTGTATCCGAAATAGTTGAGTTATAACCTGCTGCAAAGTTACCTAAAAAGTTATAGTCACCTTTACCACCTACAAAGCTCTTAGCACCTAATGCTACATTACCGCCACCTTGAGAACCATTCAGGGCAAGACGGCCGATGGCAATATTATTACCCTTTGCATTTGGATCCCCTGTATGGGAATATGGATCGCTGTTAGCCGCCCCAGTTTGACCACCGAGATGTACATTGTCTGAGTTGGTGAAAGATGACCAACCTTGTAGACCAATGTTATAAGTGGCACCACCAGAGGAAACAACAGGAATATCTGCTGCTTGTACCAAGCTAGAAGAAGATATGGTTAAAACTCCGAGTACTGCTAATAATTGTAGTTTCTTTGCGTGATTCATAATCATACGCCTCCCTTGTTATACTACAAAATACTTCCCCTTCATATTACCCTCATGATTACTACGATTAAATTATACTGCTATCGAAAAAATATGTAAATAACATAAATAATAATTCATAAAGGGGCAGATTAACCAATACAATTAACAAACAAGCCCCCGCAGGAATGAATCCTACGGGGGCCATTTGTTTTAGTACGACCTATAGCTTACGAGAAAGAACATAGTATCCAAAAGGATTGTAATTGCTTTGTATCTAGGAGTAATTGCATATACCTGAATACTATTATGTAAATTTATGTATAGTATGTAAGGGCTTACCTATATATAAACAGCTATAAGGTCATGGAATTAGTATAGTACTATTAAAGCCACTATTATGTGATTTATCTCACATTCTCCAGAAATAAAGTAACCATAAAAACTAAAAGAGGCAACGGCTTTTACCGTTACCTCTTTCATAAGTATAAATTTATAATTATACCGATTAGCGGATGCGTTTAACGCGGTTGTTACCATCGCGCATAGCTTGTTGCAAGCTGTAGATTACCATTTCGTTCATGTAGAAACGCAATTCATCGTTAGACATGTTAGCTGTATTCTTTTCAAGAATTGCCAAGATTTGGTTTTCATATTCAGCTTTGTTCATGTCAGACACAGTTGTGTGATTTTCGAAGAATTCTTTGTAATCTAAGTACAAGCGATCTAAAGCTACGCGAGCATAGCTATCTTTTTTATAGCGATGGCTTGTAATGTACCAGTCACGACGAACATTCATGTAGTACAACACGTTATTAGTATAACGTTGTTGACCAGACATTACGCGATTGTCGTCTTTGATTAAAGCATTGCTCATTCCCAATTGGAATGCTGCAAATTCAGATACTACAGATTTTACCTCTTCGCTAGGTACAGCAAGAGAAATTTCTTGTTGTTCTGCAGTCAAAGGAGCCGCAGGTTGTTCAGGCATCATCAAAGGATCTTGTGCCGCGTGTACTTGGCCAGCAACACATACAGAAGCAATTGCCATAATAGGTAATAATTTAATTAGTTTCATAAGTCTCCTCTCTCGAAGTGCCCTCCCCAGAGCTACTTCATTTATCATGTAATAGATATTATCTCTTGAGGAACTTTTATCCCCATAGAGACCCCCATACTAAGCATGGTAAATTTATTAATACAGTGTGCTTCAATCAATAATGATTCTAGTAGCTTACATTTTCATTAGTATACACGATATATCGTATTTCGTCTATATAGTTTTTCATTAAGGTTAGAAGAAAAATGCATAGGTGGCTATATAGTTAGTTCTATGCTCCATACAATAAAAGCCTCCTAATAATAAAGTCACGACTCTACTATTAGGAGGCTATATATGTTAGCTATTGTACAAAAGATTATTTAATAAATCTACACTTAGAACTTATGTGTGAAACCAGCATTCACGCCCCAGTCTGCTTGGTAGTCACCAGACAAACCTGTAGCAACGTCAGCAAATACGCTATTGTTGCTATTAAAGCCATAACGGCCACCGAAGGCAAATTCAGTCCAAGTGCCTTTGAGATCTTGTTCTGTTAATTTCACAACACTACCGCTAGCGAATGCAGTTTTTACATTGCCTGTGAAAGCATGACCTGCAGCAAAGCGTGTATAGATATTGCCACTACCGAATTGTTTACCCAATTCAAGGCCAAGCTTACCAGAAGTGCTATTCACACCAGATTGGTTAACGGACACATTTCCTACATTGAAGTTACGACCACCGAAGTGTGTGAAGTTCAATTGCGCTTGTGGTTCTACATAGAAACCATTAGCGTATTTCAATGTTTTGCCATAGCGAACACCGATGCTATATGCATTGGATTTTGCATCGCCAGACATAGGGTCACCAATTTCATTACGCGCTGTGAAGTCATTAGATACACGACCTACTTGCGTTTCTACATGTACATATTGATCCTTACCAAGGTCTTTCAAACCATAAGCACCAACAGAGAAGGATTTAACCTTGCCAGAGCCATCGAATACATAGTCTTCAGAACCACGAAGGTAGGATACTTGACCACCTACAGTCCAGCCACGGCTGATTTTAGCATCATAACCACCTTGGATGCGTGTATAATCTGTAGCTGTGTCGATACCACTGCCAGAGTAGCTGTATTTACCACCACCGATGCGAGCCCAAATACCTGTTGGCTCGCCTTGTTGCAATACACGAGGGCGATACATATCGTCAGCTAATGTACGCCAAGCATTGATATTACCTACTACAGCAGAACGAATACCACGCATATGAGGTGTATCGTACGCACCACGAATAACAGGATTAGGATTTACTGGCGTAACTGGCTTAGGATCCGGAGTTACAGGTGTAACTGGTTTTGGATCTGGAGTTACCGGCGTAACTGGCTTAGGATCTGGAGTTACTGGTGTAACTGGTTTAGGTTCTGGAGTTACTGGCGTAACTGGCTTAGGATCCGGAGTTACAGGTGTAACTGGTTTTGGATCTGGAGTTACCGGCGTAACTGGCTTAGGATCTGGAGTTACTGGCGTAACTGGTTTAGGATCTGGAGTTACCGGTGTAACTGGTTTTGGATCCGGAGTTACTGGTGTAACTGGTTTTGGCTCTGGAGTTGGTGTAGGTTTTGGTTCTGGCACCACATAGGAGCCTTGACCATTACCGTCTTTCCAAGTGATATCCCCTTCTTTTTGATCTGTAGTCAACGCTTTTTTGTAGCTAGACACAATACCTTTAGAAGCAATAGATACTGTACCAGAAAGGTTTCTTTCACCCTTTACATAGTTTTCATAATAGAATTTGTGGGCTAAGTTATCTAAAATCTTGTTTACATTACTTTCAGAGGAAGTATCAAGATGATCACCTGTTACATAGCCATGCACACCAGAGCCAGTCGCAGCGGATTTCACGATGAAGTTACCACCCTCGATATCAGCCGGATCAAGACCATTTTTCTTGGAGCCTTGTTTAGCAAAGTTCAAACCCGTGCTATCACTCATGTCATAAATAACATTGATATGGCCGTCCAATTTATTTACATGAATGTCGCTGCGAGAATCTTGGGAAATACGACTGAACCCTTCACGTGTACGAGTACCTGTGAGGTTATTAATACTACTGCGTTCCGTTTTACCATCAATTTTGAAAGATTCCAAGCCACCCATGTAATCATGACTCCACATGCCACCATCAAAGGTCATGTTGATTTCGCCGCCCTTATCCTCTAAGGTATTCACAGCCTTACCAGAAAATTGGTTAGGACTATTGTGTGCGCGGCCTAGGCCAATATTGATAACAGATGGTTGCTGTTCTTGGTGAGGAGGCATCATTTTATCAGATACAAGCACATCGCCTTGCATATTAAATACTTTGTGCTTTACAGTACCCGCATCATCGACACCAAGATTAATTTTACTATTATAGGCAAATGCCAATGGATATGGAGACTTCCATGGCGCAGTAGTCACGTCCATAACACCGCCATCTACTTGGATGGAACTGTTATTTAGCATGCCTGTAATGAAAGCTGGTTGACGATAGCGTTTAGGCAATTGAGATGCATCAGGAGTGTCCAAAGAGCCAATTGTAACTTGACCACCATCAGATGCGACTACACCATTCGCAGTCGTATTACCTGTACTTTCAAATTTACTATCAGCAGTAGTTGCAAAAATACGTCCATCAGAATTAACACCTGCTGCAGCCCATGTACTAGGCATAGCCATTGTAGATGACAATAAGGTCATCATAACAGCAGACAATAAAATCTTATTACTACCTTTCATCCTCTTATACCTCAATAAATACTTCACTTACAATACAATCACATTTGTGAAAGCTCCTTCATACTTGAATATATATCTATGAGTTGATTTATTAGCCTTTATATACGGTAAAAGATAGATACATACTCACTTATTAAAGAAACTTAAGACTAACACATTTAAAATATGTATAAAATATTACACTATTTTTAGTGAATTGTAAATGAATTACACTCATTTATTTTAGAAATAATTAAGATCTGATATGTATTAGATAAAAATATAGCAAAAGAGGCAACGATTGACTCGCTGCCTCTTAGTAAATCTGTTGACCAGTATATTAGAATTTATGTGTAAATCCAGCATTTACAGACCAGCCTGCTTTATAGTCGCCAGATAAACCTGTACTAAGGTCAGCAAAGATGCTGTTATTAGCATTGAAGCCATAACGACCACCGAATGCTAGATCAGTCCAAGTACCTTTAAGGTCTTGTTTTGTATATTTTGTAGTATTGCCAGTTGTGTACGCTGTATTTACAGTGCCAGAGAAGGCATGGTTTACACCAACGCGAGTATAGATATTACCTGCGCCGAATGTTTTACCGATTTCAAGGCCAAGGCCACCTGCTGTGCTGCTCACACCAGATTGATTTACATACATACGACCCGCATCAAAGTTATCCCCACCGAAATGAGTATAGCTCAATTGCGCTTGTGGTTCAATGTATGTACCATTTTGGAATTTCACAGTTTTGCCGTATCGTGCACCAATTGTATAGGCATTCGCTTTCGCTTCACCAGAAAGGCTTTCACCAATTTCATTGCGAGCTGTGAAAGCATTAGAAACGCGACCTACTTGGGATTCAAGGTGAATGTATTGGTCTTTACCAAGATCTTTCACACCGTACGCACCTACAGCAAAGACTTTTTCCTTACCAGAACCGTTGAATACGTAGTCATCATTGCCACGAAGGTAGGATACTTGACCACCTACAGTCCAGCCGCTACCTGTTTTAGCATCGTAACCGCCTTGAATGCGTGTATATGTTGTATCTGTGTCGATACCTTTTGCGTCATAGCTATATTTACCGCCCCCAACGCGAGCCCAAATGCCTGTTGGTTCGCCTTGTTGCAATACGCGTGGACGATACATATTATCTGTTAATGTTCTCCATCCGTTAATATTGCTCATAATAGCAGAACGAGCACCGCGCATATGAGGTGTATCAAAATCCCCCATGATAACATGAATATGAGAATTACGCTCTGGTACTGGAGCTGGTTTCACTTCTGGTTTAGGAGTTGGTTTTGGTGCTGGCTTAACCTCAGGTTTTGGCGTTGGTTTAACCTCTGGTTTAGGAGTCGGAGTTGGTACCGGCTTAACCTCAGGTTTAGGAGTAGGTTTAACTTCCGGCTTTGGTATTGGTTTTGGTACGGGCTTAACCTCAGGTGTTGGCGTTGGTTTAACTTCTGGCTTAGGTTGAGGTTTTGGTACAGGTTTATTTTCACCATATACGTATTTACCTTGACCATCTTTATCCGTTTGCCATGTAATATCACCTTCTTTAGCATGACCAGATGTAATTACTGTAAAACGACCAGATTCAGAACCATCAGATGCAATAGCTACTGTACCTTGAAGGTTTCTTTCACCATTAACATAGTTATGATAGTACATCTTGTGAGCCAAGTTATCTAAAATCTTGTTCACATTAGCCTCAGAGGACATATCTAGGCCTCGTTGAGTAGTGTACACATGAGCCGCTGCACCAGGAGCTGCACTTGTAATATGAATATCACCACCCCAGAAGGAATCTGGAGTCAAACCATTATAGGTTGTAGTCGGTGGTTTATAATCTGGATCCTCAGTATCGCCACCTTCATCATTAGGGTCGTAAATAAAGTTTACATGACCTTCCAGCTTATCTACATAGAGCTTATTATGCTCACTTTGGGTTACCATATTCGCATAGTTGCGATTCTTGGAACCTACAAGTCGATGTACATGGCTAGGTTGCGTACCACCATCTAATGTTCCTTCATGCAAGCCGCCTTGATAGAAAAGCTCCCAAGAACCATAGTCGCCAAGGAATACATTGATATGACTTGGATGCTTTGCGTCTTTGTCTGCTAAGTTAAAGGCTAAACCATCCCAAAGAGATTCTTTGCCAATGATACCAATATTGATCTCAGACGCATGATTTGGGTCGCTTTTAACGATAACATCACCTACCAAAGACAAGTCATTGCCAGTAAAATTACCTTTGTTGCCGTCTACACCAATATTAACGGTGCCACCTTGAGCCACTGCAATAGGAGTGCTTACATTGTGAACATCATAAACGCCTTCCTTAAGGCTAACCGTACTACCACCTTTGCTGCTAATGAAAGGCTTGTTATTATAGCCAATATTAGCAACAGCTTTATCAATGCTGACTGTACTACCAGTATCTGCCTCAATGGTAGATATGTAGTTTGTCATTTCACCAGCCTTAAACTTCCCACCGTTATTTGCCGTAATATTTGCACCATTAGGTGTAGTAACTAATGTACTCCCCGCCATTGCATAGGGCACTACAGAACTAGCAATTGTCAAAGCAATTGCTAAAGATAGGTTTGCTTTATACACACGTTTCATAAAAACCCTCTCTCATTTATACGCTATAAACTATTATTAAATAATTTAATTATATTTAATAATTATATTCTTGTAAATATGAGGGAAATTTGCCACATAACCAGAAAATTACCACAAGTAAAAAAAGCAGTAACTATAGTTACTGCTAACGTATACGCATATATATTTTTGTATATTTCTATAAATAGATTCTTATTGATTCGCTTATATGGAGCCTTTATCGCACTTGTGGCGCTTATTTGTCTTGGAAAAGACAAATAGCCCTTCGTTATCCCTAGATAATTAGGTAACTGAAAGGCCATTTCATCAATTATTTATTCTCTTGAGATGAGCCCGACGGATCTACTCGCTTGGCTATCTATTTATATTATAGGGTTAATCTTATATATCGTCAAATACGGATAAACGATACTATAGTACACTTATACAGACCAAAAGGCAGCGATCGAATCGCTGCCTTTATTCTTTATCTACGTGCCACACGCATAGCGGCCATCATACCTGGAGATTTCCATACAGATTGGCCATTGTCTGAAACGAGTTTGTTGTTATAGTAGAATACATCTGCATTGTAATAGTTACTATCGCTAGATGATACCTTATAGCTAAGGCCAGATGTAGTGTACACCGTAAAGTTGAGTACATCCCCTACTCTCTTCACAGAGTCTTGGTCTACATACCAGCTATTACCATTATAGGTTGTAGCATACACATCTGTACGAGCTTCTACATCATGTGTATTAATACCGATCAACACGAGTAGAGCTGCTAACATATATAAGAATTTACGCATTAGAATTACCTCCGTTTTATCGTTGGAATACTTGTTTATTATACCAAAAAACGGTGAAATTCGCATTAAAATGGCAACTTCTGAGCCAACTACTATCGGCTGCTCAATATACAATACAATACGTTTCATAACAGATTTGTTATATAAGAGAACATTCAATCCCTATTTCTTATCTTCGTATATCTAATAAAGATATTATAGGTTGATCTAAATTTAGTATCCCATCAATTTGATTTCTACATAAAAGAAGGTATCAACTGCCGTTGATACCTTCTTTTAATTCCACTATATAGTTATTAAGAATTATCTTAATATACTAGTTCTCCATTAAATGTACGATATTCATCACCAATTTTTGTTAAATCCTTTACAAGTAATCTAGAAGTTTGATGATCTAACTTCATAACTAATGTATGTCCAATAGATTTAGCCTTATGTATTACTTCACCAAGAAAATTAACAATGTTAAAGAATATCTCCTGAGGAGTACAATCTAAACATTTTAATAAAGAATCATCTTCCTTTAATCTAATACTATATACAGTTTCTCGATCGTCTTCCAACGTAAAATTCAATAAAACAGAAGTTGTCTCTACATCATAATCCAAATGATATGTATTAAGACGACCGCGCACTATAGCTTTATTATCATCTAAAATATTTGTAATTTCAAGCTCTATAGGCCTATTCTTATCAACTGAAAGTACATATTTTTTCATAATTAAAATCTCCCAAACCCATATATTAACTAATGTCGTCCCCTAGAAATGAATACTCCCAATATATTCATTCTATAATATTTTGCTATACAAATTATAACTAATTATGAGATAGAAAAGCCATAAACTATATATCAAATATATTCGATATATTTTAAATATTAGTTACAATATACACATTATACTTTATTTAGAATAACCCCCTATTCTCTGGTTATATCATTATGCTCATAAAATTTAATATAACAAATCAAAATCCCTACAAGAATTGGATAAGCCAATATAAATTCATTACTCATAAAGCATGCAATTTGCCCAAAGAATGCTACCAATAGGTAAACTAATGTAGGGTTATTAATATACTTTTTAATCTTATATGTTCTATATAAAATATATAAAATTGGGGTAATAAACAAGATTTCCCCTATCAACCCAAACCATGCCAATATAGCTGCAAACTCATTAAGTACTGGATACTCAAATGCTAAAAAGCCTTTTTGTAATACGTCTTCTGTCCAACGTTTGACTTCTCCACTATCTTTAGCAAAATCAGGGAATTTATCAACCATATAGCTTGAGTGCAATCCTCTACCAACACCAAAGGCTAGATGATCTAGACCAACGTTAAACATAGCTACTGTATTACCAAATCTAGCTGAATTGGATCTAGAACTAGTATTGCTGACTGACTTAACATTGCTATCAATATACTTATCTAGAGCCTTTTCTACAGATATAGCCTGAGGTGTTTCTTTGGTAGTATTCGTTTGAGAAATACTAGCCTTAATTATAGGGCTTACTACGGAATCACCAACAATAGCAAAAGAATAACTTAGAACACTAAGTCCAATTGTAAATAGACATAGTTTCCACCAAGATTTATATCTAAATATTAGACTTAATACAATAAACGCAACCAGTTCGAATAGATAAACAACAACACCTGTTCGAGCCCTAGTTAAGAAAATCATGACAACTAAGAGAAATGCTAATATAATATCAAGTTTATTCTTAGAATTTACATAATGAATACCTAATAATGGTGCCAAAAACACCGCAATCATACTAAAATAGGATGGTTCTAACGCAAGGCTTCTAAGTTGACCTGGCCATAATTCCGGAGGCCACCACCCACTTTGTACAACAGGATCATATA
>OGEM01000795.1_pt1 | contig 17248 bp, 9 predicted proteins | sample 1570741 | NCBI WGS metagenome assembly OGEM01 (sample SAMEA2582141, study PRJEB24529) | metagenome | biome: Human gut stool | place: China | collected 2011
GAATTGCCAACAGACTTATCGAAAGAGGCATCAACCGAACTGTCATCGGAGTTATCATCTGAGTTATCGGAAGAGACAGATATCCTGCCGCTTCGCTTTAAAAAGCCTTGGTCTGTCTATTTTGCCGGTTTGAATAAAACGATCCGTCGGGATACGCTTTTTGATTGGACCGATGAGCAGGATCACTCCATCCGTTATTATTCGGGTAGGGCTGTTTATACGAATACCTTCAATTGGACAGATGACAGAAAGATGCCGGTGGCGTATCTTCGTTTAGGACGGGTTGAGAACATAGCTGTAATAAAAGTCAATGGAGTGGAATGTGGTACTGCATGGACTGCTCCTTATCAGGTAGAGGTGACTGCCGCTTTGCGGAAAGGCAAAAATACGCTGGAGATAGAAATCATCAACACTTGGGCCAATGCCATTAGAGGTATGGATCGTGGAGAACCCCCTTTTAACGGTATATGGACCAATGCACGGTATCGTCTGGACGGAACAGAACTTGTACCGGCCGGCTTATTCGGACCTTTGGAAATGAGGCTTTCAGTCTCTCCCTAACCGGCCTCTCCCCAGCCCTCTCCGTGGGAGAGGGGGCAAAGTTTATTTTGTAATTGATTAATAACCATAGTATCTCTCTTCTCCCTCTCCTCCGGAGAGGGTCGGGGAGAGGCTTTTAGACATGAAAAGAAGAATAACAACAATTAGTCTTGCCCTTATGGGCCTTTGCGGAGCCTTTACACAAGCAAAAGTGCAATTACCGGCTTTTTTCTCCGATGGTATGGTCATGCAACAACAAGCCACCGCCAATCTCTGGGGAACAGCTACCCCAAGAAAAACTGTTACATTGACTACCGGTTGGGACGGAAAGACATACCGTGCCACTGCTGATACTCAGGGAAAGTGGAATATGTCAGTGACTACCCCGCCGGCAGGTGGACCTTATTCTTTGACATTCTCTGATGGAGAATTAACTGTGCTGAATAATATTTTGATAGGAGAACTATGGATATGTAGCGGACAGAGCAATATGGAAATGCCGATGAAGGGATATAAAAATCAACCTATCGAAGGGGCTGATATGGATATTTTGCGTAGTACCAACCCTTCTTTGAGATTATTTACAGTGAAACGGCACTCTACCCTGCTTCCGCAGTATGATGTTACCGGTACGTGGAACGAAGCTATGCCTACTACTGTGCGTGAATTTAGCGCGACTGCCTATTATTTCGGGCGGCTGTTGAATGAACTTTTGGATGTCCCTGTGGGGCTTATCGTTACTGCGTGGGGAGGATCGGCTGCCGAAGCATGGATGACGGAGGAGATGTTGCGTGCCTTCCCCGAAGTTAGGATTCCCCGTACTGATGCCGATATTACCTCTCCAAACCGTACACCTACCACCCTTTACAATGGTATGTTGCATCCGCTCATCGGTATCACTATGCGTGGTGTCATCTGGTATCAGGGAGAAGACAATACGAATCGTCCCCATTCCTATGCCGATATGTTTACCACTCTGATCAATGGCTGGCGTGCTGCGTGGCAACAGGGAGATTTTCCTTTTTATTATTGCCAGATTGCTCCTTACGATTATGCCTTGATCACCGCACCCGGACAGGAACCGGTACAGTCGGCACTCATTCGCGAAGCGCAGTCGCAGGTAGAGCATCGCGTTCCTCACACCGGTATGGCCGTTTTGCTCGATGCTGGCATGGAGAAAGGTATTCATCCTGCCAAAAAAAGGCTGGCCGGCGAACGTTTGGGCTTATTAGCATTAACTAAGACCTACGGCATCGAAGGTGTCAATGGCGAAAGCCCTTATTATAAATCAATGGAGATACAGGGAGATACGGTGATTGTTAGTTTTGAACGGGCGGATATGTGGATATCCGGAAAGGAGTGCTTCGAATCGAAACTGTTTTCCGTAGCCGGTGAAGACCGAATTTTCCATCCGGCAAAAGCATGGATCGTCCGCAGTAAAATGTATGTGAGAAGTGAGAAGGTTCCTCATCCTGTGGCTGTACGTTATGCCTTTGATAATTATGTAGAAGGAGATCTGTTTTGCGGAGGATTACCTTTATCTTCTTTTCGGTCGGATAACTGGTAACCTATGAAGAGATTTTTTTTGATTGTGTTTGGTTGGATGATTGGCATGTCCGTTCAGGTGAGTGGGCATGCCGGTCTCATTTGGAGAACACCCAGTACCGACTCATCTGCTTCCATGCCTTGTGGAGGTGGGGACATTGGTATGAATGTGTGGGTAGAGGATGGAGATGTCTTGTTTTATATCAGTCGGAGTGGTACTTTCGACGAGCATAATTGCTTGTTGAAACAAGGGCGTATCCGCCTGCGCTTATCACCCAATCCTTTCTTAAACGTAGAAAATTTCCGGCAAGAGCTCAAACTGGAAGACGGTTATGTAGAGATCGCCGCCGGCAAGACTGTGATACAACTCTGGGCAGATGTATATCATCCGGTAATTCATCTGGAAATAAATAGTAGCATAGCCTGCCAAGCTGAACTGTATTATGAGAATTGGCGTCATCGGGACCGGGTGATCCGTAAAGGAGAAGGGCAACAGAACTCCTATAAATGGACCACTCCGAAAGGTCAGGTAACGACAGCCGATTCCATCTCTGTAACCAGTAATCACCTTGTCTTTTTTCATCAGAATCCATCGAAGACCGTCTTTGACTATGCCGTTTCGCAGCAAGGTTTGGATGGCGTGAAGACTTTGCTGATGAACCCTTTGAGTAATCTTGTTTCCGGTGGTGTCCTCCGAGCCGAAGGCTATACTTATGCCGGAACTATCGATGGGGTGTATGCCGGGACGGATTATCGTGCCTGGCTTTTTCGGACAATAAAGCCGATGAAACATCAAAAGGTACACATTGCTTTGCATACGGAGCAAACTACTGATTTGGAAAAATGGTTGCAAAATGCAAAGCGGACGCTTGCTGCCGTAGACATTACGAAGGATAAGAAGCGGACACGTCTTTGGTGGCAGGAGTTCTGGCAGCGTAGCTTTATCCGTTCAGATGAAGTACAGGCAAGCGTATGGGCGCGTAACTATACCCTTTTCCGTTACATGTTAGGATGCAATGCCTATGGTGATTATCCTACCAAATTCAATGGCGGGTTATTTACATTCGACCCTTGTCTGGTAGATTCCACTCTGGCTTTTACTCCCGATTTCCGTAAATGGGGAGGCGGAACGATGACAGCACAGAACCAGCGTCTGGTTTATTGGCCGATGTTAAAGAGCGGAGATCTGGATATGATGACCTCTCAATTTGACTTTTATAACCGGATGCTCCGTAATGCAGAACTTCGGAGTTTGATCTATTGGCAACATGCAGGTGCCTGTTTTGCCGAACAGATCGAGAACTACGGTTTGCCTAATCCGGCGGAGTATGGAACAAAACGTCCTGATTATTTTGATAAGGGGGTAGAGTATAATGCTTGGCTGGAATACGAATGGGATACAGTACTCGAATTCTGTCAAATGATTCTGGAAACAAGGAATTACCGGAAAGTTGATATAACAGCTTATCTGCCATTGATAGAGAGTACTCTTACTTTCTTCGAAGAACATTATCGTTATCTGGCCACTCGTAGAGGGGCCAAAGCATTGGATGGAGAGGGACATTTGATTCTTTTTCCCGGTTCGGCCTGTGAGACTTATAAAATGACAAACAACGCCTCAAGCACGATTGCCGCTCTTCGTACCGTACTTGAGGCGTATGGTAAGAAGCCTGAAATGCTCTCCATCATTCCTCCATTGCCTTTTCGTACCTTGGAGGGAAAGCAGATGATTTCGCCCGCCAAAACTTGGGAACGTATCAATAATGTGGAAACTCCCCAACTCTATCCGGTATTTCCTTGGCGTATTTACGGAGTGGCACGGAAGGATTTGGAGATTGCCCGTAATACATATCTCTATGATCCGGATGCACTTCGTTTCCGTTCTCATGTAGGGTGGAAGCAAGACAATATTTGGGCAGCTTGTTTAGGTTTAACCGATGAGGCCGTCCGTTTATCCGCTCTTAAACTGGCCGATGGTCCTTTTCGCTTTCCCGCTTTCTGGGGCCCCGGATACGACTGGGCTCCCGATCATAACTGGGGAGGAAGTGGAATGATCGGCTTACAGGAAATGCTGTTGCAGGCGGTTGGAGAGAAAATACATCTTTTTCCTGCTTGGCCTATAGAATGGAATGTACATTTCAAACTGCATGCTCCCGGAAATACAACCGTGGAGGCCGAACTGAAAGATGGGGAATTAGTGGGTTTGACAGTAATTCCCGAAGAACGGCGGAAAGATATTGAATTACCGGAATTTACATCCCATAAGGTCGATAATTAGACGATTTATAAGTTTAACAGTCAGGGTTAGGTTAGATGATCTATATAAGATTAACAATTAAATAGTTCCTAAGATTAACAATTGGATGATCCATAAGTTTAACGATTATTAGATGACCCATAAAATTTAAAACGCCATGATAAAGAATTTCTTACTATCTATTTTTTTATTACTTATTCCTTCTTGTTTCTGGGGGAATACTGTTTATCGTCCCCAAGTTTCCGTAGCTGGCTTTATCCCATTGTCCGGCAGCGGAAGAGATATTTATAATTTTAATCCCGGATGGCGTTATTATAAAGGAGATATGGAAAGAGCGGAAACGGTAGAATTGGATGATTCGGATTGGGAAGTGGTTGCTACTCCACACTCAGTAGAGCTAATGCCTGCCGAAGCCAGCGGTTGTCGCAATTATCAAGGTCCTGTTTGGTATCGGAAATGGTTTGTAATTCCTGCTGCTACTCGTGGGAAACAGGTTTTTATCCATTTTGAAGCGGTGATGGGTAAACAAAAAGTCTATTTAAACGGCCATTTGGTAAAAGAACATTTGGGAGGTTATCTTCCTTTCAATATCGATTTGACTGCGAATGGGATACAGGCAGGCGATTCTTGCTTAATAGCAGTGATGGCGGATAATAGCGATGATAAAAGTTACCCGCCGGGCAAACGTCAGTATACGTTGGATTTTTCATATCATGGAGGTATTTATCGGGATGTGTGGATGATTGCTAAATCTGATGTATCTATAACTGATGCAGTGGACGCCGGAAAAGTGGCTGGTGGTGGAGTGTTTATTCACTATGGTCGCATTAGTGAGAAAAAGGCTGATATTCTTATTGATACCGAAGTTCGAAACAACGGTAAACGGCAGAGAAAAGTGGAGGTAGAATCATCGTTGGTCGATGCAACGGGTACATTGATAAAGCGTGTAGTTGCTATGGTACATCTCGATGCCGGGCAGTCGAAGACTGTCAACCAAAAGATAGAAGTCCGTCAGCCGCATTTATGGTCACCCGATTCTCCTTATCTGTATCGCGTGGAATCGAGAGTGAAGGAGGGCAAAAATACGTTGGACGGTGGAATTACCCGTGCCGGTATTCGGAAAGCGGAATTTAAAGGGAAAGAAGGTTTTTGGCTGAATGGAAAACCTTTCGGGCAATTGATCGGTGCCAATAGGCATCAGGATTTTGCTTATGTCGGAAATGCTCTGCCGAACTCCGGTCAATGGCGGGATGCCAAAAAATTGCGTGATGCCGGTTGCCGGATTATCCGTGTCGCACATTATCCGCAAGACCCTTCATTTATGGATGCATGCGATGAATTGGGAATGTTTGTTATCGTTGCGACACCGGGTTGGCAATATTGGAATAAGGAACCGGAGTTTGCCCGTTTGGTACATGAGAATACCCGGCAGATGATCCGGCGTGACCGGAATCATGCTTGTGTATTAATGTGGGAGCCTATTCTGAATGAGACTCGTTATCCGTTGGATTTTGCGTTGGAAGCTTTACGAATAACCAAAGAGGAATATCCTTATCCGGGACGTCCGGTAGCTGCAGCAGATGTACATTCCGCCGGTGTAGAGGAAAATTATGACGTGGTATATGGATGGCCCGGCGATGATGAGAAAACGGATTCTCCTGAGCAATGCATATTTACTCGTGAATACGGAGAGAATGTAGACGACTGGTATGCCCATAATAACAACAATCGTGCCAGCCGTAGCTGGGGAGAACGCCCCTTGTTGGTGCAGGCACTCTCGTTGGCCAAGAGTTATGACGAGATGTATCGTACCACCGGAAAGTTTATAGGTGGAGCACAGTGGCATCCTTTCGATCATCAACGCGGTTATCACCCTGATCCTTATTGGGGAGGTATATTCGATGCTTTCCGTCAGCCTAAATATGCTTATCATATGTATCGTAGTCAAACGGCTCCCGATTTAAATCATCCTTTGGCGGAGTGTGGTCCGGTAGTATATATAGCACATGAAATGTCGCAGTTTTCAGATGCCGATGTGGTAGTATTTAGCAACTGCGATTCTGTTCGTCTTTCTGTTTATGATGGAACTAAAAGTTGGACTCTGCCGGTAATTCATGCAAAAGGGCATATGCCGAATGCTCCGGTTGTGTTTAAGAATGTGTGGAACTTTTGGGAAGCACGGGATTATAGTTATGTGCAAAAGAAGTGGCAGAAAGTAAATATATTGGCCGAAGGCATTATAAACGGGAAAGTAGTTTGTGCGCAAAAGAAAATGCCTTCCCGGCGTTCAACCAAACTTCGTTTAAGAATTGATTCTCAAGGGGTACCTTTAGTGGCCGATGGGTCTGATTTTGTAGTCGTTATTGCCGAAGTAACGGATGATAACGGAAATGTGAGGCGTTTGGCAAAAGAAAATATCGTGTTTACGATAGAAGGTGAAGGAGAAATCATAGGAGATAGGTCTATAAATGCCAACCCGCGAACTGTTGAATTCGGAACAGCTCCTGTGTTGGTACGCTCAACAAGTAAAGCAGGTAAGATTCGAATCAAAGCACATGTACAGTTTGAAGGAACACATGCACCAACTCCTGCTGAAATAGAATTTGAGAGTGTAGATCCGGAATTTCCTTCGTGTTATATAGAGCAACGTATGGTTCCTAAGAGTAACGTGAATCCTGTGAATAATACCCGGAAAACAGTTTTGACGGAAGAAGAAAAACGGCATTTACTAATGGAAGTAGAGAAACAACAGACCGAATTTGGTGTTAATTCTGAAAAATGATGTGGAAATATGGATTGATTTAATAAAAAAGATTTTTATCTTTGAATTCCATTTTCCTCGTTAATCTATGCAAAGAATGAAAAAAATATTGTTATTTACCTTCATATGGTTGAATATTTGCGTCTCTGTATGGTCTGTTCCTAACGCGATAGTAGAACATTATACAGTGGACCAGGGGTTACCGAATAATATTGTGAATTGTACAGTAAAAGGAAAAGATGGTTTTATCTGGTTCGGTACTTGGTATGGCCTTTGCAGTTTTGACGGGGTGAAGGTGAAAACATACAACAATAAAGGTGAGTCAAATTCGGATATTCCTCCTAAAAAGATACAACGGATTGTTGAAGATAAGAACGGTTATTTATGGATAAAGACAGTAGATCGTAAGTTGTATGTGTTTGATAAGGTGAGAGAAACATTTCATGCCGTGTATGATGATATGAAAGACTATTTGGAAAACATCCAAGTAATTAAAGTTCAAAAAACAGAAGATGGCAGAATCTTATTGTTGACGAAGGATAAAAGTTTGTTACTTGCTTGTACCGATATTCATGGTAAAATAGGGATTCAATTGTTACATGATTCACGGCAGGATGTCAATGTTTATGATATGCGATTGAAGCATGATCTTTTTTGTGAAACCCAACAGCATCTGAGCTGGATCGGGATGGATTATAAGATTTTATTTTATGATAAAGGAAAGGAATTGAAAGAGAAGCCTGCCGATTTTATCACTAAAAAGATATTGACTGCCGATAAAGATGCTTTTACATGTGCTTTCAATGCTGATCATTTGTTGTGGTTAGGTAATAAATATGGAGAAATATATTGCATCAATCCTCAGACGGGGATGGTTAATAAGTATGTTTTACCTGGTATAACTTCTCCTATACGAAACATATTGGTCACAAAAGCAGGGAATGTTTATCTAAGCACTGACGGACAAGGAATTTATGAATACAATCTTGGATACAAATCATTAAATAAACTTTCTTTGGGAATAGAGAAAGGGGGAATTACTCATTCTTTTGTCGATAGGTATGATAAGGTTTGGTTTGTCATAGGAGAAAAATCTTTGATTTATTATGATCCGTTAAATAAGTCCAAGCGGAACTATTCGTTTCCCCGTGAAGGAAATATTTGCGATTTTAATGTACAGGATGCTGGTGAACAGGGTGTTTTCTTTTTGACTCCTTCCGGTGAAATTTTGGTTTTTGATAGAGATTCTTTCGAAATGCATCGTTTGAATCAGATGAAACCTTTTTCGAATGATTTTCCAAATCAATTGTTTTTAAATCAGTTATTGGATGAGGATGGGGTACTTTGGCTCGCTTCTACTACATTGGGGGTATACCGAATGAATTTTCCGAAAAAACAGTTTCGTTTACTCGACCTGCGTACTTTTTCAGCATCTCGTGCAATTTCTGATGATCTGATGGGGATTAGAGCTCTATTTCAGGCCAGTAACGGTGATATATGGGTCGGTACCCGTTGGCAAGAACTGTATCGTCTTGATAGTAATGGACATCTCAAACAAGTTTTTTCTTTAGGAAACGTGTACCATATAATGGAAGATAATAAGGGCAATTTATGGTTGTCTACGAAAGGTAACGGGTTGATAAAAGCAGAATTTGATATAAATTCTCCTCACGGAGTACGGTTTATATCTTATAAAAGTGATACGAATAATCCGTCTTCTATTAGTAGTAACGATGTGTATTGCACATTTCAGGATAGTAAAGGGCGAATATGGGTGGGATTGTTAGGAGGTGGATTGAATCTTCTTCGCGAAGAGGCGGATGGGGTGACATTTATCCATAAACATAATGGATTGAGAAAGTATCCTCCTTATGGTTTGTATATGGAAGTCCGCAATATGCTTGAAGATAATGAGGGACGCATATGGGTAGGTACAATGGCTGGCTTGATGTCATTCGATTCAAATTTTGACAATCCCGAACAAATTGAATTTGAAACTTATAGGAAGGACAGTGCCAGTTCAAATGTAGCTGATAATGATATTTATGTTCTATTTAAAGATGCTACCGATCAAATTTGGGTGGGTGTATTTGGTGGAGGTGTAAATCGGTTGGTGAAATATGATAAAGAAACACACTCTCCTATATTTAAATCTTATGGTATTCGGGATGGATTAAACAATGACGTGGTGATGTCTATTGTAGAAGACAATGACCAAAATTTGTGGTTTGCGACTGAAAGTGGACTTTCGCGCTTTGACCGTCAGACAGAACACTTTAGAAACTTTGATAAATATGATGGTTTTTTGAGTGTACAAATGGAGGAAGGAAGTGCTTTGAAAATTGAAAACGGTGAACTTTGGGTGGGATGTAAAGAGGGTATTTTGATCTTTTCGCCCAATAAAATGGAAACTTTTAGTTGTAATAACCGGACTTATATAGTAGACTTTAAGGTTTCTAATGAGGATATCAGGGATCTCAAAAACAACCCTTTGATGAAGTCGGTCAAATATGCTGATTCTATTACCTTAAATTATGATCAATCTATGTTTACGATCGAATTTGCTGCTCTCAATTTCATTAATCAGAATCGTATATCTTATAAGTACATGCTCGAAGGTTATGAAAAGGAGTGGCACTATAATGGTAGGAATCGGATCGCTTCCTATACTAATGTACGTCCGGGAAAATATGTATTTCGTGTGAGAACGGTTGATGAAGCTAATCCGGAACAAATCTACGAGACAACTTTGGCTATACGCATATTGCCTCCCTGGTGGTTAAGTTGGTGGGCTTATTGCATTTACGCAGTTTTAGGTATTACACTTCTTATCGTGGTGATACGGGTTTCCTATTTGATGATTCGAATGAAGAATGACGTTTATATTGAACAGAAATTATCGGAATTAAAGATAAAATTCTTTACGAATATTTCGCATGAACTTCGGACACCGTTAACTCTTATCAAAGGGCCTATTCAGGAATTGAAGGAGAAAGAAAATCTGACTCCGAAGGGGATACAATATGTGGATCTAATGGAGAAGAATACGAATCGAATGCTGAATTTGGTAAATCAGATATTGGACTTTAGAAAGATACAGAATGGAAAAATGCGTTTGCATGTTTCTCAAATCAATCTGAATGAGATGCTGGAGTCTTTTCAAAAAGAGTTTCGGATCTTGTCGGAGGAAAATGAGATCGCTTATTCTTTTTCTGTTTCCGATGAACCTATTTTGGTATGGGGCGATAAAGAGAAATTGGAAATTGTTTTAAGGAATGTGATATCCAATGCTTTTAAGTTTACACCGTCTGGTGGAAGTATATTTATTTCAGCAGGTGTATCTGAGGGTGAGCATTCTTGTTTTATCCGTGTAGAAGATACCGGTATTGGTATTCCACAGAATAAGTTGACCGAGATATTCGAGCGTTTCTCACAAGGAGGAAATGCCCATACCTCTTATTATCAAGGTACAGGTAGTGGTTTAGCTCTATCAAAAGAAATAATAGCTCTACATCATGGAACAATTAAAGCAGAAAACCTTCAACCTTCCGGAGCGGCATTTATCATCCAGCTTTTGTTAGGGAAGAAACATTATAAAGAGCTGGAAGTTGATTTTTATTTGGGAGGAACCGATAGTGGAGACGAGGTAGAAGGGGCTGATATTCCATCAATTAGTGAAGAAAATATAGAGAAAGAACCGGTTGATAATTCTTTGCCCAGCTTATTATTGGTGGAAGATAATAAGGATTTGGGAAATCTGATAAAACTACAACTGGAAGATAAATACAATGTCTATTTAGCTCATAATGGAGTAGAAGGACTTAAAAAAGTACATTTATATCACCCTGATATTGTAGTGACTGATCAGATGATGCCGGAAATGGACGGAATGGAAATGTTGACATGTATACGAAAGGATTTTCAGATTAGTCATATCCCAGTTATTATGTTGACTGCCAAAAGTTCTGATGAAGCTAAAACCAAAGCAATCAGCTTGGGGGCAAATGCTTATATAACGAAACCGTTTAGCAAAGAGTATCTGATTGCTCGTATTGAACAGTTGCTGAATGATCGCCAAATGTTTCAAGAACGTCTTTGGAAACAGATGAATGACACCGCAACTGAGACGGAAGAAAGTGGGTATGAACAATATCTGGTAAAGAAGGATGTGCAATTTTTAGAGAAGATTCATCAGATAATTGAAGAGAATCTGGATAATAGTGATTTTAATATTGATGCGATTGCTACAACCATCGGTTTAAGTCGTTCTGCATTCTTTAAGAAATTGAAAAGTTTGATCGGACTGGCACCTGTAGATTTGGTAAAGGAGATTCGTCTGAATAAATCGGTTGAATTGATAAAGAATACGAATATGAGCATTTCGGAGATCGCATTTGCGGTAGGATTTAAGGACTCGGGTTATTACAGTAAATGTTTCCGTAAGAAATACAACCAGACTCCTCGTGAATATATAAATGAAGTGCGTAAAAGTGCAACCGGTTAAGTACAAACCCTTTTGTTAATCGTCTTTTGGGTATAAACCAAATTATAACCAATGAAGAATTTCAAGAGAATATTCCTGACGATGCTGGGCTTTATTTGCTTTGGATCGTTAGTTGCGCAACATCCATCTTTGCAAATCAAAGATGGAAAAGTTAATTATTTGATAGATGAGCGAGGGAACAGAGTTTTGGATTACTCTTATTGCGGATATAAAAGTTCCGGGCAAGACATTCCTGTAGTGAAAAATGTTGTTTTTGTTCCTTGGAAAGAGGGAGATAATTCTTTGCGAATCCAAAAGGCCATTGATTATGCATCTTCATTGAAGCCGGATGTCGAAGGTTTTAGAGGAGCTGTATTACTGGATAAGGGAACGTTTGTTTTAGAGAATGATTTGTATTTACATACTTCTGGAGTCGTTTTGCGTGGAATGGATTCCCGTGAAACCGTTTTACTGAAAAAAGGGGTAGATAGAGGAGCATTACTTTATATAGAAGGGATCAATGACCGGACATTTGTAGATACAATTGACATTTCGTCCGCTTATGTACCAGTGAATAACCGATGGTTGGAAGTAAATTCCGGGTGTTCTCTTTTGAAAAAAGATGACAGAGTACTGATTGTACGCCCTTCTACCAAAGAGTGGATCGCTTCGGTAGCTTGTACCGAGTATGGTGGTGGGATCAGTGCACTCGGTTGGAAACCGGGTGATATCGACATCTGGTGGGATAGAACGGTTACTGGAGTGATTGATGGAAAAATAGAAATAGATTCTCCACTTAGTATGGCATTAGATAGTCGATATGCTCATTCAAAGTTGGTTTCTTATACTTGGAAAGGCCGTATAGAGAACGTTGGAGTTGAGAATATGACCTTAATTTCAGATTATGATAAAAGATATCCGAAGGATGAAGATCATTGTTGGACAGGTATTTCTGTAGAAAATGCAGAAAACTGTTGGATTAGAAAGCTCTTTTTCAGACATTTTTCCGGTAGTGCGGTTATCTTGCAACCTACTTCGTCTAAAATAACGGTGGAAGATTGTATTTCTACTCAACCTGTATCGGAAATAGGAGGTATGCGTAGATGTACATTTTTAACAATGGGTCAGTTGAACTTATTTCAGCGTTGCTATTCTGAGCATGGAATACATGATTTCTCGGCAGGATATTGTGCAGCCGGACCTAATGCCTTTGTGCAATGCGAGTCTTATGAGTCTTTCGGTTTCAGTGGTTCTATCGATTCGTGGGCATGTGGACTGTTATTCGATATAGTGAATATTGACGGTCATAACTTGTCGTACAAAAATCTGGGACAGGATAAAAATGGTGCCGGTTGGAATACGGCCAATAGTACGTTCTGGCAATGTACAGCTGCCGGGATAGAATGTTTTTCTCCTGCTGAAGATGCAAAAAACAGAGCATATGGGTGCTGGGCACAATTTTCCGGTGACGGTGAATGGGCTGAATCAAACAATCATATAGAACCCCGAAGCCTTTTTTATGCACAGTTAAACGAACGTTTAAATAAAGATTGTTCCCTTCGTGCCAGAATCCTTCCTAAAGAATTGGAGGCGACCAGTAGCCCGACTGTAGAATTGGCTATGGAGTTGGCACAAAAGGCTTTCATTCCTAAATTGACATTAAGGCATTGGATCGAACAAGCTTCTGTAGATGAACAGTTAATATCTGTGGTACAGGTAAAAAATATAGATGAATTAAAAATAACTGATCCGGAGGAGAAAAATAATATCTTGAATCGTGAATTAAAGCGGGTATCGATTATTGACGGCCGTTTAGTTATGGGGGGGGAATTACTTGTGGGCAAAAAACTGGATGTTCCTTGGTGGAGTGGAAAACTCAGAACCAGCTATTTAGCAAAATCTCTTCCACACATAACTCGCTTTGTTCCCGGACGTGAAGGTTTAGGGGTGACTGATCGTATTGATTCGGTCATCAACTATATGAAAGTGAATAATTATCTGGTGATTGATCATAATTATGGTTTGTGGTATGACCGGCGTCGGGACGACCATGAACGTGTTCGACGCTTGAACGGCGATGTTTGGGGACCCTTTTATGAGCAACCGTTCAAACGCAGTGGACAGGGAACAGCTTGGGAAGGATTGAGTAAGTACGATTTAACTCAACCTAATGCTTGGTATTGGGCACGCTTGAAAGAGTTTGCAGGTAAAGCGGAACAAGAAGGCCTGCTGTTGTTTCATGAAAACTATTTCCAACACAATATTTTAGAGGCAGGTGCACATTGGGTGGATTGTCCATGGCGCACTGCGAACAATATTAACCGTACTGATTTTCCGGAACCCGTACCTTTTGCCGGTGACAAACGTATTTTTATGGCAGAGATGTTTTATGATATAAATCATCCGGTGAGAAGGGAATTGCATCGGCAGTATATACGTAAATGCTTGGATAATTTTGCAGATTGCAGCAATGTGGTACAATTGATTAGTGCGGAGTTTACCGGACCTCTTCATTTTGTTCAGTTTTGGTTGGATGAAATAGCAGCATGGGAAAAGGAAACGGGAAAGCATGCCTTAGTTGCATTAAGTACTACTAAAGACGTGCAGGATGCTATATTAACTGATGCGAAACGAGCCTCTGTAGTCGATATTATCGATATACGTTACTGGCATTATAAAACTGATGGTATTTATGCTCCGGGCGGTGGTAAAAACATGGCTCCCCGTCAGCATATGCGTAAGATGAAAGCAGGAAAAATAACTTTTTCCGAAGCTTATAAAGCAGTAGAGGAATACCGTACCAAATATCCTGATAAAGCTGTTACTTATTATGCTCAGAATTATCCGGCTATGGCTTGGGCTGTGTTGATGGCCGGAGGGTCATGTCCGTCAATTTTTGTACATGATGAGACCTTTTTATCCGATGTTGCTAAGATGAAAGTGGAAAAAACTGATACGGATACTTATAAAAAACTGGTAAAATCTGATACGGGTGCTATCGTTTATTCTCAATCTCCAGGAGAGATTTCTGTCTTTGTTGATGATGGAAAATACAGTTTGAAATACATAGATCCCTCTTCTGGTACGGTGGAAGTTTTGAATAAATCTTTTAAAATCAGTGGGTTGTATGTTTTGAAGATACCTGAAGGGAAAGAGGGTGTTTACTGGATTCATAAATTGAAATAATTGATATTCCTGCTGCTTTTATGAGTAGCAGGATTTTTTTTATACAGGTATTAATCGGTAAATATGTTGTAGGGCATGGTATCTGCATTTTCAGTTCAATAATCAAATATTCCCAGTCGATTTGTTCCCTATACGGTAGTTTTGCGGAGTCTGAAGAATGAATCAAAAACAAAATAGTAATACTATGATGAGACAGAATGATAATATTACAGTAATGCAAAAGAGAGATGATCAGGAAATGATTACTTTGTTGTTGGCTTTTGAGGAAGGGGATGCAACTGCTTTCTCTAAGTTGTATGATCTTAACGTTAATCTTCTTTTTAGTTATGGTTGTAAACTAACCACAGACAGAGAATTACTGAAAGATTGTATTCATGATGTATTTGTCAAGATGTACACTAAGAAGGAGGAGTTGAAGCATGTGGAGAATTTCAAGTCTTACCTGTTTATTTCTTTACGGAATAGACTATGTGATGAAGTGCGTAAACGTTTGTATGTTTCTGATGCAAAGGTAGAAGAATTGAATCCAGTGTCTTGTGAAGATGTAGAAAACAACTATTTGGAACGTGAACGTGAACATGTGAATAATAAATTAGTAAAGCATTTGTTGGCTCAGTTATCTCCCCGTCAGCGTGAAGCTCTTATTTTGTATTATATTGAAGAAAGAAAATACGAGGATATATGTCAAATCATGAATATGAATTATCAGTCTGTTCGTAATTTGATGCATCGTGGGTTATCCAAATTAAAAACAATTGCAGGTTAAGCAGATACTTTCTTATATAGGCGGTTTGTAAGTTTTAAAAATAGAGATTCTATTTTTTTATAAAACTGAGTACATAGAAGAGTGGATTTCGTCTTGTGTATATAATCAATAAAATGTTAGGATGCTGGACAAGGCGGAAGATTATTTCAAAGACGAAGAATTTGTAGGTTATTTCGTAGAGGTAGTTACGGATGTGCTGATCGGAAGCGATGTATCGGGATGTGAAGACATGACTTTACAAGATGTTTCGGATAAGGTAAAGGGCATATTATTACCTTCTTCGGATATTGAACCGCAACTTTCGGTTTTGGAGGTTGACGAAATAAAGAGGAAAATCAATGAAACGATAAAAACAGAGTCTAATACTTAAATTTTCTAACTTGATAAAAATGAAAAACAATCGTAAATGGATACTCTGTATTTGGTTACTATATATGGTAATAAGTGCATCGGCAACCAGTAGTGTACGGATGCAAGTAGGTGATATCGATCAACGTTATAGAATAGCGGTTTGCGATTGGATGATTCTGAAACGGCAGAAAATCGGGGCATTTCAGTTGGCGAAAGAGCTGGGTAGTGACGGATTGGAGCTGGATATGGGAAGTTTAGGAAAACGGGATTCTTTTGACAATAAATTGCGTGAGGAGTATTTGATATTCAAATATCTTCTATTGCTATGTCAGGATTTTACGGGCAGTCTTTTCTTTTACGCTCCGATTATAAAGCATTGGTGCAAGACTGTTTGAATACGATGAAAGTGATGAATGTTCCGATTGCTTTTTTACCCTTGGGCACAGGATGTGATTTACAGAAAAATCCGGAAATTCGTCCGGAATTGGTTCAAAGATTAAAGGTTGTGGGTGATATGGCAGTAGAAATGGGAAAAGTTATCGGAATAGAAACCTCTTTGAATGCCAGAGAAGAGGTTCGATTATTGAATGAGATAGACTCACCGGGAATAAAAATCTATTTTAAATTTCAGAACTCTCTTGAGAATGGAAGAGATCTCTGTAAAGAGTTACGTATTCTGGGAAAAGAGAGAATTTGCCAGATTCATTGTACCGACACAGATGGTGTGACCTTACCGTATAATGATCGTTTGGATATGCAAAAGGTCAGAAAGGTATTGGATAAGATGGGATGGAGCGGTTGGTTGGTAGTAGAACGTTCCCGCAATAAAGAGGATATCCGCAATGTGAAAAAGAACTTTAGTGAGAATATAGAGTATCTAAAAAAAATATTTCAAAAATAAATATGCTTTAAATTTTTATTCTATGAGTCAGAAAAGAAGCAAAAACAGGTTTATGCAGGATATTGGTTTGTGTAAACCACTTTGTGCTGCTATGATTTTGTGCTCGTGGTTAATCCTGTCTCCGACAACTGCTAAGGCTGCGGATGATGTTGCGATAACTCAAGCAGTGGATCAGCAGAGTACTGTAAAAGGTACAGTTGTAGATATAAATGGAGAACCGGTAATTGGTGCCAGTGTGAAAGTAGATGGAGGAACAACTGGTACCATAACTGATTTAGACGGAAATTTTTCATTATTGGTGCCTGCCGGTGCAAAACTTGTAATCTCTTTTGTGGGATATCAGACGCAGGTTATAACAGTAAAACCCGGTACTCCATTGAAGGTTGTGTTGAAAGAGGATGCCGAGTTGTTGGATGAAGTTGTAGTTGTAGGTTATGGAACTGTGAAACGTGCTAATT
>OGEM01000820.1_pt1 | contig 16860 bp, 10 predicted proteins | sample 1570741 | NCBI WGS metagenome assembly OGEM01 (sample SAMEA2582141, study PRJEB24529) | metagenome | biome: Human gut stool | place: China | collected 2011
CAAACGCAGCATCGACATCACATGGTCAATTCGTAATGCGCCGCAGTTTTGCATATTGGCACGCAACAGCTCGATAAACGGTTCATAGGCACGCGCGGTGATGATATGCGGGTCCATTGGCGGTAATCCCCAGTTCTGCCCCAACGGGCCGAGGATATCCGGCGGCGCGCCAACCGACGCTTTCAGGCAATACAGTTCACGGTCGCACCAGGTTTCCGCCCCACCTTCCGCTACGCCAACCGCCAGATCACGATACAAGCCAATCGGCATTTCATAGCCCTGGCTTATCTCCCAGCAGGCGGCAAACTGGCTGTAAGCCAGCCACTGCAACCAGAGATAAAAATCGACGTCATCACGATGTTCTTCGCAGAACTGACGCACTTCTGGTGAATCCACGTTCTGATACATCTCTGGCCATGCAGGCCAGCCCCAGCGCATTTCGTCCTCTTTCACTTGCTGGGCATGTAGCGCATCAAAGGCTGCCTGCCAGAACAGGCTGTCGCCTTGATCTGCAACAAACTGGCGAAACGCGGTCATCTGCTCATCATCACGTTGCGCGAAACCTTTCCACGCCATTCGTAATGCTGTCATTTTTAGGGCGGTAACCGTGGAGTAATCGACCCAGTCGGCATCCCGCGCCTGTTGCAGCGTCTGTTGCGTGGTCGGCAACTGCCACCAGGCCTGAGCCTCTTCGCTAAGATGGAAATCTTCAACGGCGTTAACGTCGATATAAATCACATTCAGCCAACGGCGAGAAGACGGGCTATACGGGCTGGCACTTTCCGGATTTGCCGGATAGAGCGCATGAATCGGGTTCAGACCGATGAACGACCCGCCACGTTTTGCCACATCCACCAGCATCGCTTTGAGATCGCCAAAATCCCCAATACCCCAGTTTTTTTCCGATCGCAGCGTATAAAGCTGAACGCAGGCACCCCACAGCTTTTGTTTATTCAGCAACGCCTGCGGTTCGTAACAGCGTTTCGGGGCGACAATCACCCGGCAATGCGCGCGCTGGTCGTCCTGGGTGAGTGTCAGCGTGTGATAACCTTCCGGCAGCTTCGTCGGTAGATTGAACGCTTTGCCCCCAGTTACATGGCCTTTGTACTGCGTTCCTTCTTCGGTGGTCAGCAGCCAGCTATATTCGCCGCTGCCCTCCACCACCATCGGCATTTTTTTGCCGCTGGTATAAACCATGACATTCGGGACTGGCGTTACCGCCACTTTCGTGGCGGTACGTTGATGCATCGCGTCAAGCAAACGCCGTTTGGTTTCGGCGCTAATCGACTGCGGTTTACCGTGGGCATTGATGTAATTGGGGCTAATCCCCGCCGCCAGCGCGGCATTATCCAGACGTTTGCTTTCCATCGAGCTTCCTTAGCGTTTTGCCTGCCAGATACGAGCCTGATAATCGCGAATAGAGCGATCCGAGCTAAACATACCGCAGCGGGCGGTATTGAGGATCGCCGCGCGAGTCCAGGCCTCCTGGTCGCGGTACAGCACATCCACCTGCTTTTGTGCCTCTACATAAGCTGCGAAATCCGCCATCACCAGATACGGATCGCCGCCCTGTTTGCCGATACTGTGCAGCATCTGGTCGAAGGCATGCTTATCGCCGTCGCTGTATTTGCCGCTTTCCAGCTCTTTCAATACTGCGTCCAGCACCTTATCTTTCTTCCGCCATTTCACCGGGTCGTAGCCTTTGGCCAGAATTGCCTTCACTTGTTCCACGGTATGACCAAAAATAAAGATATTTTCTTCACCGACTTTCTCGGCGATTTCAACGTTCGCCCCATCCAGCGTACCGACAGTAAGCGCACCATTGAGCGCCAGTTTCATATTGCCGGTACCGGAAGCTTCTTTACCTGCAGTCGAAATTTGTTCGGAGATATCCGCCGCCGGGATCAGTTTTTCCGCCGCCGAAACGCAATAATCCGGCAGGAACACCACCTTCAACTTATCGCCAACCAGCGGATCGTTGTTGATCACGTCAGCCACTTTGTTGATCGCAAAGATAATATTCTTCGCCAGGTAGTAGCCCGGTGCCGCTTTCGCGCCGAAGAGGAAGACGCGCGGTACGCGATCAGCCTGCGGGTTTTCACGAATTTCTTTGTACAACGCCAGAATATGCAGCAGATTCAGGTGCTGGCGTTTGTACTCATGCAGACGTTTGATCTGAATATCGAAAATCGCCTGTGGATTGATCTCAATACCGGTACGAACTTTCACAAACTCTGCCAGACGGACTTTATTCGCCTGCTTGATCTCGCGATATTGCTGACGGAATTTCGCATCATCAGCGAATTTTTCCAGATTGATCAGCTGATCGAGATCGTTAGCCCACTCTTTTTTCAGTGATTTATCCAACAGAGCCGCCAGTGCCGGGTTGCACTGTTTGATCCAGCGACGTGGGGTAATACCGTTGGTGACGTTATGGAATTTGTTCGGCCATAGCTGGTGATATTCCGGGAACAGATCTTTCACCACCAGATCCGAGTGCAGCGCCGCAACACCGTTCACCGCGAAACCGCCAACCACACACAGGTTCGCCATATGCACTTGTTTATCGTGCACCACCGCCAGTTTGGCCCACACTTTTTCATCGCCCGGCCAGGTTTTTTCCACCAGCGTTTTAAAGCGTGTATTAATTTCGTTAATAATCTGCATGTGGCGCGGCAGTAAGCCTTTCACCAGTTTCACATCCCAGCGTTCCAGCGCTTCTGGCATCAAGGTATGGTTGGTGGAAGCGAAAGTTTTACTGGTGATGGCCCAGGCATCATCCCAGCTCATCTGGTGCTCATCGATCAGCACGCGCAGCAGTTCTGGAATCGCGATAGTTGGGTGGGTATCGTTCAGCTGAATAACTTCGTAATCCGCCAGTTCGTGCAGTTTACGCCCCGCCAGATGATGACGACGCAAAATATCCGCTACCGAACAGGCACACTGGAAGTACTGCTGCATCAAGCGCAGCTTTTTACCGGCAGTATGGTTGTCGTTTGGATAGAGAACTTTGGTCAGTTTTTCCGCATTGATGCCCTGCTGTTCGGCACGCAGGAAATCACCGTCGTTAAATTTAGTCAGATCAAACGGATGCGCGTGCGTCGCCTGCCACAGACGCAGCGGCTGCGCCACGCCATTACGATAGCCGACAACGGGGAGATCCCACGCTTGACCGGTAATGGTAAACTCCGGCTCCCAGCGTCCGTCTTTCGTCACTTTACCGCCAATCCCTACCTGCACATCCAGTGCTTCGTTGTGGCGGAACCACGGGTAGTTACTGCGATGCCAGTCATCCGGCGCTTCAACCTGTTTGCCATCGACAAAAGACTGGCGGAACAAACCATATTGATAGTTCAGACCGTAACCCGTCGCAGACTGAGCGACAGTTGCCATTGAGTCGAGGAAGCACGCCGCCAGACGTCCCAGACCACCGTTACCCAGCGCCGGGTCGATCTCTTCTTCCAGCAGGTCCGTCAGATTGATGTCATAAGCCTTCAACGAATCCTGTACATCCTGATACCAGCCGAGATTCAACAGGTTGTTGCCCGTCAGGCGACCAATCAAAAACTCCATTGAGATGTAGTTAACATGTCGCTGATTCGCCACCGGCTTGGCGAATGGCTGAGCACGCAGCATTTCGGCCAGTGCTTCACTCACTGCTAGCCACCACTGGCGAGGAGTCATTTCAGCCGCAGAATTTAAGCCATAACGCTGCCACTGACGTGAAAGCGCTTCCTGAAATTGCTTATCGTTAAAAATAGGTTGTGACATAGGAGTTCCACTTTTCTTAGATTTTCAACACAACGTTATCGCTAGTTTGCCAGGCTCGATGTTGACCTTCCTCATCCTGCGGGGGATTAGGCAGGGAGGAGTTGCGGGGATGAGCAAGGAAATGTGATCTCAACCACTTAAAGCTAGTGCAAACCACAGGATTAGCAGCAAATCAATGCCATACAGCGCAGAAAATCTGTATCTAAGTGCAAAAAATGGCCGTTGCGTATTTTCAAAAAGCGGAAGGTAACTCTATAAATTAAGTAAAGGAGTGAAACAGTTTCACAAGTAAAATATCCAGTGTGCTCCATCTCATTCTTAATAGATTTATTAAGATCATCTTTTTAGATGGCACTTTCATCAGGAATGAAGAAGAAACCCTTGCTTAAATGAATCTGATGAACATAAGGGAAACCAGTATTCACGCTGGATCAGCGTCGTTTTAGGTGAGTTGTTAATAAAGATTTGGAATTGTGACACAGTGCAAATTCAGACACATAAAAAAACGTCATCGCTTGCATTAGAAAGGTTTCTGGCCGACCTTATAACCATTAATTACGAAGCGCAAAAAAAATAATATTTCCTCATTTTCCACAGTGAAGTGATTAACTATGCTGATTCCGTCAAAACTAAGTCGTCCGGTTCGACTCGACCATACCGTGGTTCGTGAGCGCCTGCTGGCTAAACTTTCCGGCGCGAACAACTTCCGGCTGGCGCTGATCACGAGTCCTGCGGGCTACGGAAAGACCACCCTCATTTCCCAGTGGGCGGCAGGCAAAAACGATATCGGCTGGTACTCGCTGGATGAAGGTGATAACCAGCAAGAGCGTTTCGCCAGCTATCTCATTGCCGCCGTGCAGCAGGCAACCAACGGTCACTGTGCGATATGTGAGACGATGGCGCAAAAACGGCAATATGCCAGCCTGACGTCACTCTTCGCCCAGCTTTTCATTGAGCTGGCGGAATGGCATAGCCCACTTTATCTGGTCATCGATGACTATCATCTGATCACTAATCCAGTGATCCACGAGTCAATGCGCTTCTTTATTCGCCATCAACCAGAAAATCTCACCCTGGTGGTGTTGTCACGCAACCTTCCGCAACTGGGCATTGCCAATCTGCGTGTTCGTGATCAACTGCTGGAAATTGGCAGTCAGCAACTGGCATTTACCCATCAGGAAGCGAAGCAGTTTTTTGATTGCCGTCTGTCATCGCCGATTGAAGCCGCAGAAAGCAGTCGGATTTGCGATGACGTTTCCGGTTGGGCGACGGCACTACAGCTAATCGCCCTCTCCGCCCGGCAGAATACCCACTCAGCCCATAAGTCGGCACGCCGCCTGGCGGGAATCAATGCCAGCCATCTTTCGGATTATCTGGTCGATGAGGTTTTGGATAACGTCGATCTCGCAACGCGCCATTTTCTGTTGAAAAGCGCCATTTTGCGCTCAATGAACGATGCACTCATCACCCGTGTGACCGGCGAAGAAAACGGGCAAATGCGCCTCGAAGAGATTGAGCGTCAGGGGCTGTTTTTACAGCGGATGGATGATACCGGCGAGTGGTTCTGCTATCACCCGCTGTTTGGTAACTTCCTGCGCCAGCGCTGCCAGTGGGAACTGGCGGCGGAGCTGCCGGAAATCCACCGTGCCGCCGCAGAAAGCTGGATGGCCCAGGGATTTCCCAGCGAAGCGATTCATCATGCGTTGGCGGCAGGCGATGCGCTGATGCTGCGCGATATTCTGCTTAATCACGCCTGGAGTCTGTTCAACCATAGCGAACTGTCGCTGCTGGAAGAGTCGCTTAAGGCCCTGCCGTGGGACAGCTTGCTGGAAAATCCGCAGTTGGTGTTATTGCAGGCGTGGCTGATGCAAAGCCAACATCGCTACGGCGAAGTTAACACCCTGCTAGCCCGTGCTGAACATGAAATCAAGGACATCAGAGAAGACACCATGCACGCAGAATTTAACGCTCTGCGCGCCCAGGTGGCGATTAACGATGGTAATCCGGATGAAGCGGAACGGCTGGCAAAACTGGCACTGGAAGAGCTGCCGCCGGGCTGGTTCTATAGCCGCATTGTGGCAACCTCGGTGCTGGGTGAAGTGCTGCACTGCAAAGGCGAATTGACCCGCTCACTGGCGCTAATGCAGCAAACCGAACAGATGGCACGCCAGCACGATGTCTGGCACTACGCTTTGTGGAGTTTAATCCAGCAAAGTGAAATTCTGTTTGCCCAAGGGTTCCTGCAAACCGCGTGGGAAACGCAGGAAAAAGCATTCCAGCTGATCAACGAGCAGCATCTGGAACAGCTGCCAATGCATGAGTTTCTGGTGCGCATTCGTGCGCAGCTGTTATGGGCCTGGGCGCGGCTGGATGAAGCCGAAGCGTCGGCGCGTAGCGGGATTGAAGTCTTGTCGTCTTATCAGCCACAGCAACAGCTTCAGTGCCTGGCAATGTTGATTCAATGCTCGCTGGCCCGTGGTGATTTAGATAACGCCCGTAGCCAGCTGAACCGTCTGGAAAACCTGCTGGGGAATGGCAAATATCACAGCGACTGGATCTCTAACGCCAACAAAGTCCGGGTGATTTACTGGCAAATGACCGGCGATAAAGCCGCCGCTGCCAACTGGTTGCGTCATACGGCTAAACCAGAGTTTGCGAACAACCACTTCCTGCAAGGTCAATGGCGCAACATTGCCCGTGCACAAATCTTGCTGGGCGAGTTTGAACCGGCAGAAATTGTTCTCGAAGAACTCAATGAAAATGCCCGGAGTCTGCGGTTGATGAGCGATCTCAACCGTAACCTGTTGCTGCTTAATCAACTGTACTGGCAGGCCGGACGTAAAAGTGACGCCCAGCGCGTGTTGCTGGACGCATTAAAACTGGCGAATCGCACCGGATTTATCAGCCATTTTGTCATCGAAGGCGAAGCGATGGCGCAACAACTGCGTCAGCTGATTCAGCTTAATACGCTGCCGGAACTGGAACAGCATCGTGCGCAGCGTATTCTGCGAGAAATCAATCAACATCATCGGCATAAATTCGCCCATTTCGATGAGAATTTCGTTGAACGTCTGCTAAATCATCCTGAAGTACCTGAACTGATCCGCACCAGCCCGCTGACGCAACGTGAATGGCAGGTACTGGGGCTGATCTACTCTGGTTACAGCAATGAGCAAATTGCCGGAGAACTGGAAGTCGCGGCAACCACCATCAAAACGCATATCCGCAATCTGTATCAGAAACTCGGCGTGGCCCATCGCCAGGATGCGGTACAACACGCCCAGCAATTGCTGAAGATGATGGGGTACGGCGTGTAAGTTTAGCCGGATAACGCGCCAGATCCGGCTTACATCTCTGCATCATTCAATGCTCACCCGCGTTACGCCATCTGTTTCTATCAAACTAAACCGCACCGGCAAGAAACGCTCCACCACCGCGATATTGGTCAGCAGATGGCATGAGGGATGGGCGACCGTAAATTCCCCCGCGCCCGCCAGCGCCATCGGTAGCACCAGTTGGTCAGCAAGATATTCCCCCACCGCCGCCGTGCTTGCCAGGTAGCGTTTCACCTCTTTCACCAACTGTGCCGCAACCACCTCGGCACTGACGCGCTTTTCACCGACGACAAAAAGCGTTCGGTGATATTTTCACTTTCGACTTCAAGCGAGACGGTATTACCCGGCCCCTGGTCACGCGGCAGGTTATGAATATTCTGCTCATGCAGGGAAAAACTCCCCGCCAGTGTAGCGATTTCACGCTCAGCAACATGGCGCGGCACACCAGCTAATAGAACTTCTCCACGCATCTGCACAATGTTCCCGCGCTCGCCAAGTTGCAAGGTGTTAAACAATGCCACGGGCGAGACTTCCGTTGCCACCACCCCGCCTCCAGCAGGATAAAAACCGTGGCGTAATAATGTGGTTTGCTGATGAATGCCCATTTTCGCCAGCAGCGGCTCCAGCACCCGGCGGATAAAATCCGCAGGTGGCGCCGACGGGTTATCGGTACCGCCGCTCACTTCAACACGCGAAGGTCCATCGGCAAACCACAGCGCGGGCAGCACAGTTTGCAGCACCAGCGTACAACTTCCGGCGCTACCGATAGCAAAGCGGTAATCGCCGCCGCGCACGGTGCCGGGCCGGAAGAGCAGACGCTGCGATCCCAGCTCCGCACCTTCCACCATTGCCCTACAAATTTCCGCAGCCGCTTTTACCGCGGTCAGATGCTGGCGCAGCAGCCCCGGTTTTGCCCGCCCGGCACGAATGCCAGTGATGGTAAATGGCTGGCCGGTTATCATCGACAGGCTCAGCGCCGAGCGCAGGATCTGTCCGCCGCCTTCGCCCTGTGCGCCATCCAGCGCAATCATCCTTTTCATCATTTATCCTTTTACGCACACCACCTGACGCAGGGTGTAGATAACTTCCACCAGATCGCTTTGTGCCGCCATCACCGCATCAATATCTTTATACGCCATCGGGATTTCGTCGATCACTTCGGCATCTTTACGGCATTCCACATGCGCGGTGGCACGAATTTGATCTTCCACGCTGAACAGTTTTTTCGCTTTAGTACGGCTCATTACCCGCCTGGCACCGTGGCTGCACGAACAGAACGACTCTTCATTTCCCAGCCCACGGACGATAAAGCTTTTCGCTCCCATCGAACCGGGAATAATTCCATATTGACCAGCACGCGCAGACACCGCGCCTTTACGCGTCACGTAGATCTCTTCGCCAAAGTGCTGTTCTTTTTGCACATAGTTGTGGTGACAGTTGATCTCTTCCATCGCCAGCGTTTGTGGCTGTCTGACCGTTTTCTGCGTAATGCTCTGCAACGCCGTTACCACGTTTTCCATCATCGCATCGCGGTTAAGGCTGGCAAAAAGCTGCGCCCAGGCCACGGCTTTCAGGTAATCATCAAAGTATTCCGTACCTTCCATAAAGTACGCCAGATCACGCGACGGCAACGTTTCAAGCTGGTCCTGCATCTCTTTTTGCGCCAGATCGATAAAGTAAGTCCCGATGGCGTTACCAATTCCGCGTGAACCGGAGTGCAGCATAATCCACACCTGATCCGACTCATCAAGGCAGATTTCAATAAAGTGGTTACCCGTTCCCAGCGTTCCCAGGTGTTTATAGTTGTTAGTGTTAAGGAAACGGGGATATTTTTGCGTTAACCACTGATAACCGGCTTCAAGCTCAGCCCATTTCGCATCGACGTTAACAGGCGGGTTTTCCCATGCGCCTTTATCACGTTTACAACGGCCAGTGGTACGCCCGTGCGGCACGGCCGTTTCAATCGCCTGACGCAGCTCTGCCAGGTTTTCAGGCAGGTCTGCCGCCGTTAACGCGGTACGCAGCGCGTTCATTCCACAGCCAATATCCACGCCCACCGCCGCCGGAATAATCGCCCCTTTGGTCGGGATCACGCTACCAATGGTGGAACCTTTACCCAGGTGTACATCAGGCATTACCGCAATATGTTTGAAAATAAACGGCATCTTCGCCGTATTAATAAGTTGCTGACGCGCATCGGCTTCTACCGGCACGCCTTTGGTCCACATTTTTACCGGGGCATTTTCAGTGGTCAGTAATTCGTAATTCATTTTGTTTTTCTCTTTTCGTTGTTTGCTGTCGTGATAATTGCAACCGTCGTGCCAGAAAATTAAATAAGCAGCTTAATTTTTTAATTTATTGTTTTTAATAGATTAAATCTTTACGTCCGTAAACGGAGATTTCCCGCAAAGCCAATTTACCGATAATGAAATATCGTCTTTTATAAGGATATCTAAGATGCGTAAAACAGTGGCTTTTGGTTTTGTCGGAACGGTGCTGGATTATGCCGGGCGCGGCAGTCAGCGCTGGTCGAAATGGCGTCCGACACTCTGTTTATGCCAGCAAGAATCGTTGGTCATCGATCGACTGGAATTATTGCATGACGCCCGCTCGCGCTCGCTATTTGAAACGCTTAAACGCGATATCGCCAGCGTTTCGCCAGAAACAGAAGTGGTGAGCGTTGAGATTGAACTGCATAACCCGTGGGATTTCGAAGAGGTTTACGCTTGCCTGCATGATTTCGCCCGTGGTTACGAGTTTCAGCCAGAAAAAGAAGACTATTTAATTCACATTACCACCGGCACCCACGTCGCGCAGATTTGCTGGTTTCTGCTGGCGGAAGCGCGTTACCTGCCCGCCCGGCTGATACAATCTTCACCTCCGCGCAAAAAAGAACAGCCGCGCGGCGAAGGTGAAGTGACGATTATCGATCTCGATTTAAGCCGTTATAACGCCATCGCCAGCCGCTTTGCCGAGGAACGCCAGCAAACGCTTGATTTTCTTAAGTCCGGCATTGCCACGCGTAACCCCCACTTCAACCGCATGATTGAGCAGATCGAAAAAGTGGCGATCAAATCCCGCGCGCCGATTCTGCTTAACGGTCCAACCGGCGCGGGCAAGTCATTTCTGGCGCGACGCATCTTCGAGTTAAAACAGGCGCGGCATCAGTTTAGCGGCGCGTTTGTGGAAGTGAACTGCGCCACCCTGCGCGGCGATACCGCCATGTCGACGCTGTTTGGTCATGTAAAAGGCGCGTTTACCGGGGCGCGGGAATCTCGTGAAGGTTTATTACGCAGCGCCAACGGCGGGATGTTATTTCTTGATGAGATTGGCGAACTGGGCGCAGACGAACAGGCGATGTTGCTGAAAGCCATTGAAGAGAAAACCTTTTACCCGTTTGGCAGCGATCGCCAGGTGAGCAGTGATTTTCAGCTTATCGCCGGAACGGTGCGCGATTTGCGCCAGCTGGTTGCCGAAGGCAAATTCCGCGAAGATCTGTACGCGCGGATCAATCTCTGGACCTTCACCCTGCCGGGGCTACGCCAGCGCCAGGAAGATATTGAACCTAACCTGGATTATGAAGTGGAGCGCCACGCCACACTCACTGGTGACAGCGTGCGTTTTAACACCGAAGCGCGGCGTGCCTGGCTGGCCTTTGCAACATCTCCCCAGGCGACATGGCGCGGTAACTTTCGCGAACTTTCTGCCAGCGTCACGCGGATGGCAACCTTTGCCACTAGCGGACGCATCACTCTGGACGTGGTGGAAGATGAGATAAACCGTCTGCGCTATAACTGGCAGGAAAGTCGCCCTTCCGTGCTTACGCAGCTGCTGGGCGCTGAAGCGGAAAATATCGACCTCTTTGATCGGCTGCAACTGGAACACGTTATCGCTATCTGCCGCCAGGCAAAGTCACTTTCTGCTGCCGGACGCCAGCTTTTTGACGTTTCGCGCCAGGGCAAAGCCAGCGTCAATGACGCGGATCGGCTACGCAAATACCTGGCGCGTTTTGGTCTGACGTGGGAAGCCGTGCAGGATCAGCACAGCTCCAGTTGAATATGGTGGTCCGTCAGCACCTGCATCACGCTTACTGGCGGCGGGGCGTCGGTGTAGACGGCATCTACCATGCTGATGCTGCCCATATTGACCATCGCGTTACGGCCAAATTTCGAGTGATCGACAACCAGCATAACGTGGCGCGAGTTCTCAATAATGGCGCGTTTGGTGCGAACTTCGTGGTAATCGAACTCCAGCAGCGAGCCGTCGCTATCGATGCCACTAATCCCCAGAATGCCGAAATCAAGGCGGAACTGGGAGATAAAATCGAGCGTCGCTTCGCCAATGATCCCGCCATCGCGGCTGCGTAATTCGCCACCGGCGAGAATAATGCGAAAATCTTCTTTTACCATCAACGTGTTAGCGACGTTGAGATTGTTGGTGACAATGCGCAAATTGCTGTGATTAAGCAGCGCGTGCGCCACCGCTTCCGGGGTGGTGCCGATATCGATAAACAGCGTCGAGCCGTTGGGGATTTGCTCCGCCACTTTGCGGGCAATCCTCTCTTTTTCTTCGGTCTGGGTGGCTTTACGATCGTGCCACGGCGTGTTAACCGAACTGGAAGGTAGCGCCGCGCCGCCATGATGGCGCAGGATCAGGTTTTGCTCCGCCAGCTCATTGAGGTCGCGACGAATAGTCTGCGGGCTGACGGAGAAGTGCTCCACCAGCTCCTCGGTACTGACATAACCCTGCTGTTTAACCAGTTCGATAATACCGTTGTGACGTTGTGTTTGTTTCATTTATAAATCCCTGGAATTATTTTCGTTTTCGCGCATTGAGCGAATCAACAAAAGCCATCGCTAAACCCACGGCTAACCCGGCGATGTGTGCTCCGTTCGCCATCGACATCCCAAACAAATCAAACCATCCGGCGACAATCCAGATCAGCGCAAAGATAATTAACCCACGTTGCAGGTAAATGCCACTTTGCGGATCGCGTTCGCCACGTAGCCAGACGTAGCCCATCAGCGCATACACCACGCCAGAAAGCCCGCCAAACCACGGCCCGCTGAATTTTTGCTGCACATAGCCGCTTAACAGGGCGCTAATGAGAGTAATAACAATTAGCTTACCGCTACCGAGGCGTTTTTCCACCGCGCCGCCGAGATACCACCACCAGAGCAGGTTAAAGAGGATATGCATCAGCGAGAAGTGCATTAACGCGTGGGTGAAGTAACGCCAGAACTCAAATTTCAGTGTTGGATCGAATGGCCAGGCCAGCCATAACATCACTTCCTGATCGCCGAGAATTTGCATGGCGATAAACACCACCACGCAGGCGATCATCATCACCCAGGTTACCGGACCTGCGCGTTCACGCAAGGCAGCAAAGAAAGGATAACGGCGATAATGCAGGCCACTGCCGGTATGGCCCGCCTGCCAGCTGGCCGCCAGATAACGCGGATCTGCCGGGTTTTCGAGAAAACGCGCCAGCTCCGCCCGCACGCGCTCGGCCTGGGACTCATCCGCCAGCCAGACGTCGCTTTGGTTATGTTGTTGAATCGTGAGGATAACACCCTGCGTCGCCATGTAATCAACAAACGCCTGCGCCACGCGGGGGTTAGCAAAAGAGGTAATCATCAACATCGTTGCTGTCGCTTATTCCACACAAAAGGGGACAGTATAAAGCGTTACGCGCCGTACGCCACCTCTGCGGGAAACTGACGCTGCCAGGCTTCAAAGCCGCCGTCAATGCTATAGACCACATCGTAGCCCTGTTGCAGCAGATACTGCGCCGCCCCTTTGCTGCTATTGCCGTGATAACACATCACCATCACCGGAGTGTCAAAGTCGTTATCACGCATAAACGCGCCCAGCGTGTCGTTGGTTAAATGGAAAGCCTGCACCGCATGCCCCATAGCGAAACTCTGTGGATCGCGAATATCGACCAGCACCGCCTCTTTTTCCTGCAACTTCTGGTGCGCGTCGGCAACGTTAATACATTCGAACTGATCCATGCGTCTCTCTTTCTTTACAAACAAGTGGGCAAATTTACCGCACAGTTTACGTCGAAGCGGCAGATAAACGCCATAATGTTATACATATCACTCTAAAATGTTTTTTCAATGTTACCTAAAGCGCGATTCTTTGCTAATATGTTCGATAACGAACATTTATGAGCTTTAACGAAAGTGAATGAGGGCAGCATGGAAACCAAAGATCTGATTGTGATAGGTGGCGGCATCAATGGTGCTGGTATCGCGGCAGACGCCGCTGGACGCGGTTTATCCGTGCTGATGCTGGAGGCGCAGGATCTCGCTTGTGCGACCTCCTCCGCCAGTTCAAAACTCATTCACGGTGGCCTGCGCTACCTTGAGCACTATGAATTCCGCCTGGTCAGCGAGGCGCTGGCTGAACGTGAAGTGCTACTGAAAATGGCCCCGCATATCGCCTTCCCGATGCGTTTTCGCCTGCCGCATCGTCCGCATCTGCGCCCGGCGTGGATGATTCGCATTGGTCTGTTTATGTACGATCATCTGGGTAAACGCACCAGCCTGCCGGGATCAACTGGTTTGCGTTTTGGCGCAAATTCAGTGTTAAAACCGGAAATTAAGCGCGGATTCGAATATTCCGACTGTTGGGTAGACGACGCCCGTCTGGTACTCGCCAACGCCCAGATGGTGGTGCGTAAAGGCGGCGAAGTGCTTACTCGTACTCGTGCTACTTCTGCTCGTCGCGAAAACGGCCTGTGGATTGTGGAAGCGGAAGATATCGATACCGGCAAAAAATATAGCTGGCAAGCGCGCGGCCTGGTTAACGCCACCGGCCCGTGGGTGAAACAGTTCTTCGACGACGGGATGCATCTGCCTTCGCCTTATGGCATTCGCCTGATCAAAGGCAGCCATATTGTGGTGCCGCGCGTGCATACCCAAAAGCAGGCCTACATTCTGCAAAACGAAGATAAACGTATTGTGTTCGTGATCCCGTGGATGGACGAGTTTTCCATCATCGGCACCACCGATGTGGAATACAAAGGCGATCCGAAAGCGGTGAAGATTGAAGAGAGTGAAATCAATTACCTGCTGAAAGTGTATAACGTGCACTTTAAAAAACAGCTTAGCCGTGACGATATCGTCTGGACCTATTCCGGTGTGCGTCCGCTGTGTGATGATGAGTCCGACTCGCCGCAGGCTATTACCCGTGATTACACTCTTGATATCCATGATGAAAACGGCAAAGCACCGCTGCTGTCGGTATTCGGCGGTAAGCTGACCACCTACCGCAAACTGGCGGAACATGCGCTGGAAAAACTGACGCCGTATTATCAGGGCATTGGCCCGGCATGGACGAAAGAGAGCGTGCTGCCGGGAGGTGCCATTGAAGGCGACCGCGACGATTACGCCGCTCGCCTGCGCCGCCGTTACCCGTTCCTGACTGAATCGCTGGCACGTCACTACGCGCACACTTACGGCAGCAACAGCGAACTGCTGCTCGGCAATGCGGGAGCGATAAGCGACCTCGGGGAGGATTTCGGTCATGAGTTCTACGAAGCGGAACTGAAATACCTGGTGGATCACGAATGGGTCCGCCGCACCGACGATGCCCTGTGGCGTCGCACAAAACAAGGCATGTGGCTGAATGCGGATCAACAATCTCGTGTGAGTCAGTGGCTGGTGGAGTATACGCAGCAGAAGTTGTCGCTGGCGTCGTAAATTAACGTAAGGTGGCCAGGTCAGATTTCAATCTGACCTGAGACTGATGATAAACAAAAAAACTGCCTGATGCGCTACGCTTATCAGGCCTACGTGGTTTATGCAATATATTGAATTTGCATGATTTTGTAGACCAATAAGACGTTCACGTCGCATCCGGCATGGACAAAGCGCATATACAACCGATAACCAAAGTTGTAATTCCAGAAGTGAAATACGCCTGATCATGAGCGGGATAGAGAACAGTATCTCCCCAGAAAACTCAGCGTAATAATACAAGCAGCCAGCGCAACCACCGTCGGCCATATCAAGAACGGTACAATAATAAAGCCGAGAAATACCACACCTAGCAGCAAAACACCGTGAATTTGTTCATCGCGCTAATTCCTTTCCCTCGAGGGTTATTTCATTGTGGGATACATCGGCACATAACCCATATTTTCCATCAAACTTTACCCTACCGATGGCTAAAAACGGGCTAATCCGATTCTGCCCTGACTCCCCCATCACTGGTATTCCACCCGCAAAACAGCCAGGGCATTATAACGACCCGCAGCAGGGCGTCGCCCTGTGGTACTTACAGGGAGAGACAGAAAAGTCACATCTGCCGTCTGAGCTGACTCAGCCCGGTTTTCAACTAACTTAAATGGCACACCAACATGCGCAGCAAGAGCGTTCAAGTCTACGGATTCCTGTTGGCTATCCATAATCATAATGCCAACGTCGGGGTTATCCTCCGCCTGAATAATGCTTTGCCGACCATTAACATCTCTCGTTGATGAAATATTGCCATCAAAAACCAGCGTCATTACGGCATCAATATCTTTGTTCGTACAGTTTATCGGAATAGTGGTTGCCACTGGAGAAACGCCCGTGGGCTTCACTCCAGCACCAGCCCGACTTAATTCGCTGGCCCAGACATCCGGCATATTAACGGTAAAACTAGTTCCCTCATTAATTGTGCAACCTTGTGGAACTTCAATATTTAAGTTGCCAATATAAGCATTAAATACTGGAATTGGTCCGTGCTCTGTTGGAAACTGGCTGACATACAAAGAAACCAGCAATACGTTATTTATTGATATATCGGATATTATTTTTTTATCAAGTCTGATTTTTATATAACCTTCTGTTCCTGAGGCCCAACTTGATGGTTTACTTCTGTCTGCTGGATAATTGGTGCTATAGTTGTCAAAAGGTACTGCCTTATCTGTCATTGTGCCATTTTTATTATAGAGCTTTACATGTGTCGAGACAGATATTTCATGAGTCAAAGGAATAAATATATCGCTCCCCTGATGATCACCAGACGCTCCTGACGGATCAATCCCAGAAACACCAGAAAAATAAACCTCATAATCATCCAGAGAATTACAATAAGCCTTATAATGCCCTATTTTCCAGTCCTGCGAGGGTAATACTGTCCCAGGCGAATTATTATTAACATCTGAGACAATTACCGTACCAAAATTATAAGAAAATGTCTCAGTAGTAGTATTATTACCTGGTGCACCAGGATAACAAAAGGCGCGATCCCGTCCCATATCTTCAGCATATACTATGTTATAGCAGCTACTGACTAAAAGAACAAACAATATACAAATCGCTTTTATATTTCCCCAAAAATAAGTAAGCATCATGCTTCTCCAGTTATCCATGTATCGCTACTGCACCCATAATAGCATTATTTTGTAAAACATTTAATTTTACGCTCCATACGGGTAAGGCATTATTGTAAAGATCTAGTGTTTGCCAGTTAATCTCACAATATCCTTGCCGCTGACACCAATCCTGTTGGCGATGACTAAATGGTGCAACCATGCCACCATTTATGCTTTTACCATCAATAGATAAATTATAGAGTGTCACATACCAGGGCGTAGGGTTAAAAACGGTGACAGCTTCATTGTTTCGCGACCAGCGTAACTGTTGATAAGCGTCAAGTGGATTACCTGATAACGTCTCTGGGCGGTAAAATATTTTCATCCTATTACGTACAGCCACCTGGAGTTGATTTTCATTCTTAAGCTGTGAGTTTTGTTCCT
>OGEM01000825.1_pt1 | contig 16787 bp, 7 predicted proteins | sample 1570741 | NCBI WGS metagenome assembly OGEM01 (sample SAMEA2582141, study PRJEB24529) | metagenome | biome: Human gut stool | place: China | collected 2011
GTAATGCGGCTGCTAGTTGGAAACCACAATCGCATTTTAAACTGTGTAATGCATCGCCTGTTAGACATTCAGAATGAATGCGGGCGAGCACAGGCTCATCTTGGTTTGAAATATCACCCATCACTAACGCGACATGTTCTTTTTTTGTATCGGGAAATTCAAATCCGACCATTTTAAATATGCCATATTCGGTAGGCAAATTGGCTTGAGCAACCAGTTGGATTTTTGACATAACTTATCCTTTTTCAACTTTATTCTGCTAAAATGTGCACTTTATTTTTATTATCAAGAGGCAACAATGTTTAAAAGGCTGTCATTATATACGTTATTCCTTTGTCTTGTACCATTTTTTGTTTGGGGTTTTGCTTATCATTGGCATGGAAACAACCAATTAATGGAATGGGATTATTGGCTTTATCTTTTAACCGAAACCGGTAGTGTGCCTTATGCTTTAATTACCTGTGGTGTGTTTGCTTTACTTTTCCGTTTTCTTTTTGAAAATCGTAAACAGTGGATTATGGGCGTGATTGTAATGGGCTTGTCGGTATTATCTACACAAGTGATTAAAACGGGCTTAAAAACGGTTTTTGCTGAGCCGCGTCCTTTCACTGTCTATTTAGCGGAAAAAACAGAAAGCACTACAGATGCTTTTTATCATCAAGATCGTTCAGAGCGTGCAAAATTAGTGGATAAATTTTATTCTACACAAGCAGATACGCCAGCCTGGTTAAAAGCGCATTATGAAGATGAAACGGGTTATTCTTTTCCATCAGGGCATTCTATTTTCGCAGCGACTTGGCTTATGTTAGCCGTAGGGTTTAGCCAATTATTGGGCAATCGTTCTTTTAAAGCAGAATTGCTTATTGGAGCGATGACAATTTGGGGCGTATTAATGTTGATTAGTCGAGTGCGTTTAGGTATGCATTACCCAATTGATCTATTGATTGCAATAATTTCAGCATGGGCTGTACATATTATTATTTTCAGTTTTTTACAAAGGAAAAATATCTTTTCTACAAATAAAGAAGTAGATAATTAAATTAGCAAAAGTTTTCCTTTTATTGTTTAACTGGTTGATAATGATTGCTAATTAAATATTTGGTCAGGAAATGTATATTAAAAGTTTATTTTTGGAATGTAATGTCAAGAAATGTAAATGTTGGTAAATTAGATGTTATTGGTGGCTAATTGATCTATAATCCCCCCCCGCGAATAATGATGAGTTATTTGTAATTTAACAAATTTTAGCAATATTTTTATGATTTTAATTTTATAAGGATGAATTAAATGAACAAGATTTTTAAGGTAATTTGGTGTAGTTCTAGCCAAGTATGGGTCGCTGTATCTGAATTATCAAAAGTAAAACCGGTATCTTCAGTTTCTAGCGTGAAGAAAACCTCTTCAGCAGTTTCAACGTTATTAAAAACAACCGCACTTGCTATACCATTTGCGTTATCGCCACTTGCTGCGCATGCATATGTAGCAATTGGTTCAACAAATAGTGCTGGCTATGCTATTACTTCTGATGGTGCGAGTGCTGCACCAGGTTACCGTGCAGATCAAACCTGGGCATACGATTATAAAAACCCAGGTAATAGATCTTACGATAATGCAAATGGCTCAAGTAATAGACAAGATTCTTATGCAAATAATGGGGCATATGCAGAAGGGATTGCAATTGGTAAAAATACTGCAGTACAAAGTTCAAGAGGTGCCTCAGATGGTATTGCTATTGGTGATTTTGCAAAAGCTACAGGTGGTTTAGCTACATCAATTGGTGCGTTTTCTCATGCTGAAACAACAGGTTCTACCGCTATTGGTACAGCTTCACGTGCCGCAGGATTTAACTCTTTAGCAATGATGCGTCAATCTGCAGCAATTGGTGATTATTCTGCTGCTATTGGTTCCGTGGCATATGCAAAAGGTGCGGCTAGTTTTGCATTTGGTGCATCCGCTACTGCAAATGGAGATCAATCAATTGCAATTGGTAATACAGCGCCTCAAACATTAAATGGTTTACCTGGTGAAGGTGAGGCAAGAAGAACTAGATATGATGGTGAGAATAATACCCAAACAAATGGTGCTCGTTCCGTTGCAATTGGTACAGGGGCTAAAACCAATGGTGATGACTCTTTTGCTTTTGGTTCTCTTGCAAAAACCGGTGAGTTTTATCTTGGTAAAGATGCTTATATTGAAGGAAATGTAACTCGTCCAAATACACCAGCTGAGAAAGCGATTGCATTCGGTACAAGTTCATCAGCGTCAGGCAATAAATCTATTGCGTTTGGTTATAATACATTAGGTGGTAGTGAGAATTCTATTGCATTTGGTGTAGAAGCTAAGGCTCATAAGAAAGATGGTATTGCATTTGGTAGTAATGCAAATGCCAGTGAGGCTAACTCGATTGCATTTGGTGGTAATGCACAAGCTTTACATGAAAATGTAATCACTATCGGTAAAGATTCTAAAGCAACTAAAAAAGGTGCAATGACTATCGGTGAAGGCGCTCAATCTAATGCGAATAACTCATTAGCTTTGGGTAATGGCACCATTATCAATCAAGAAGACATCAAAAATAAAAATGCAAAATATACGAATGATGGCTTTGAAATTGAAAACGGTGTAGTTGCGATTGCAAATAAAGGTAAAGAGCGTCGTTTAGTAAATCTTGCTGCAGGTCGTGAAGATACTGATGCGGTAAATGTTAAACAATTATCTGAAGTAAATGATAATCTTGCGAAATCTATCGCAGGACCAAATTACAATGGTTATACCGTTGATGGTAATGGTCGATATACCTATAAAGCGCCTGATTTTGAAATTAAGAATCAAACCCTTCATAATGTAAAAGAAGCGGTTGAATTGGCACAAACAAACTATGTAAGTGTTAAATCAACAATTGATCCAAAAACTGCTGGTAGTAACTACGATAATAAAGGTGCACAAGGTGCAGGTTCTATTGCATTAGGTGAATCAACAGGAACAAACGCTGCTGCTGTAGATTCAGTTGCTATCGGCCGTAATACGAAAGTAAATGGTAAAAATACCGTTGCAATTGGTGCAAATATTACCGCTGCGACAAATGGTTCAGTGATCTTGGGTGATAGCTCAAAAGCTGATGGTTCGCATGCAACTGAAACTGTAGCAAGTAAAGAAATTGATGGCCACACTTATACTTTTGAAGGTAAAGCAAAAGATGCAGGTCGTTTTGTAAGCGTTGGTGAAAAAGGCAACGAGCGTCAAATTAAAAATGTAGCTGCAGGTCATGTAGAATCTAATTCAACAGATGCGATTAATGGTTCTCAATTATATGCCGTAGCATCACGTGTTGAACAAGGCTGGAAAATTACAGCTGCGAAAACAGGTACCGGTGAAGTAAGCGGTAATGCTGAGAAAAAAGTTGCAATGGGTGATACCGTTACATTTACAGCTGGAGATAACATTAAGATTACTCAAAATGAGAAAAACTTAACCGTTGCGACAAAAGAAAATGTAACTTTCACGAATGTCACTACTGGCAATACTTCTTTAGATGATAAAGGCTTAACTATTAAAAATGGTCCAAGCGTAACTAAAGATGGCGTTAATGCTGGCAATAAGAAAATTACTAATGTATCAAATGGTACAATTTCTGCAGACAGTAAAGATGCCGTAAATGGTTCACAGCTTCATGCAACTAACCAAAATGTGACTAACAATGCGAATAATATCGCAAATAATGCACAAAACATTACTAAAAATGCGCAAAATATCACCAAGAATGCAGAGAATATTGCTAAAGGTTTAAACTTTAAAGGTGATAATGCAGATGTAACAGTAAATCGTCAATTAGGCGAAACATTAAATGTCACTGGTGGTGCTGATAAAAACAATCTATCTGATAACAATATTGGTGTTATTGGTGAGAGCAATCCAAGTGCTGCTACAGGTGGTTTAGCAATTAAATTAGCAAAAGATCTTAAAGGTTTAAACAGTGTTGAAACCAAACAGATTAAACTTGGCGATAACAGTAGTAATACCACAATTAAATACGAGGGTGATCGTATTAAATATGGCGATAAAACTGTTGCTAATTTAGATGATGAAAAACATATTACTAATACTACTTATGCAGTAGGTAACGATGGTAATGTAAGTTTAACTTACACAGATGGTAAAGGTAATGTTGTTAATGGTATGACAGCAACGATTACTGGTGTGGCTAAAAATGATCTTTCTAACATCAATAATAATGGCAAAAAAGTGATTACTGGTTTAGGAACCATCGTTGAAGCCGCTGATAGTTCTGTTACTGTAACAAATACAACTGATGCTGTAGGTCGTACGACATACAAACTAAAAGCGAATGTACCGGGAGCTGATGCATTTAATATTAAATATAAAGCGAATGGAGCAAATGAGCAAACTGTCACATTAACTAAAGGTTTAGATTTCACTGATGGTAACTTCACTACAGCATCAGTAGCTGAAAATGGTGTGGTTAAATATGATGTGAAGACTGGTAATATTACAAACGGTGTGGATGGTAAAACTGGTGTCAATGGTAATGATGGCTTAGCAACTGTGAAAACTGTCGTTGAAGCAATCAATAACAGTGGTTGGTTAGCGAATGCAACTAAATCAACAGGTGAACTTGATGGCACATCAACCGCAACGAAAGTGAAACCGGGTGCAGTTGTAAACTTTGATGCTGGTAAAAACTTAACCGTTAAACAACAAATTAATGGAGATAACCATACTTACACTTATTCATTAAGCAAAGACATTGAAGTTGAAAATGTTGTTGTTACCGGTAAAGATGGTAAAGACGGCAAAATCGGCTTAAATGGTAAAGATGGAACTAATGGTAAAGATGGTACAAACCGTGTAGATATCCAAGTTGAGAAAGGTGTCGATGGTGTTGAAGGTAAAAACGGTGCAGATGGCATCTCTCGTGTTGTTTACGAAGATGGCAAAGGCAAACATACTGTTGCAACCATGGAAGACGGCTTGAAATTTAAAGGTGATGACAGCACAGTTATTGCTAAGAAATTAAATGAGCAGTTAGATATTATTGGTGGCGCAGATAAGACTAAATTGACAGAAAACAACATTGGCGTGAATAGCAAAGATGGTAAGTTAAATGTTCAATTATCTAAAGATATCAATTTAACTGATGCTGGTTCAATTAAGTTTGGCGATAATAACTTAAGCATTAACAAAGATGGTTTAACAATCACCAATGGTCCAAGTGTGACTAAAGAGGGTATTAATGCAGGTAATAAAGCAATCACAAACGTGAAAGCGGGTACAAATAATACCGATGCTGTGAATGTTAGCCAATTAAATGAAGTGAAAGCAGCTGAACGTCATATTAAACCAGGTGAGTATGCAGTAGATAACAGCGGCAACGTGACTATGACTTATTTAGATGGTAATGGTCAAGATGTTACAAATGAAAAAGCGGTTATCACAGGCGTGGCTAAAAATGACTTAAGTAATATCACTAATGATGGTAAAAAAGTGATTACTGGCTTGGGTACTGTAGTTAAGCAAGGCGATAATGTTACAGTTACCGAGGAAACAGATTCTACTACAGGTCAAAAAACCTATACTGTCAGCACCTCTAAACAAAACTTAGGTGATGCAGAATTAGCATATAAATCTAATGGTGATGCTACAACTAAGAAAACAGTTAAAGTATCTGATGGTTTAGATTTCACAAACGGTAACTTCACGACAGCATCAGTGGATGAAAATGGTGTGGTTAAATACGATGTAAACGTTGGTGAGATCGAAAACGGTGTAAATGGTAAAGATGGCAAACCTGGCGTTAAAGGTGATAATGGCTTAGCTACGGTCAAAACTGTCGTTGAAGCAATCAATAACAGTGGTTGGTTAGCGAATGCAACTAAATCAACAGGTGAAATTGAAGGTACATCAACCGCAACGAAAGTGAAACCGGGCGCAGTTGTAAACTTTGATGCTGGTAAAAACTTAAAAGTTAAACAAACGCTTAATGGTGATGATCATACTTATACCTATTCCTTAGATAGTAACTTAACTAACTTAGACAAAGTTGTTGTTAATGGTAAAGATGGCGCTAATGGTAAAGATGGTGTAACTATCACTGGTCCAAATGGTGCTAAAGGTGAAGATGGTAAAGTCGGAATCACAGGCAAAGATGGTAAAGACGCTGTATCTATCGCAGGTAAAGATGGCGTTGGTCACATCGGTTTAACTGGTCCTAAAGGTGCTAATGGTAGCGATGGTAAATCTATCGATATCTCAACAAAAGATGGTACACAAACTTTAGTGAACCAAGAGCCAGGTACCGATAAATCACAACGTATCGTTTACACACCGAAAGATAAAGACGGTAATCCAATTAAAGGCAAAGACGGCAAAGATATTGTTCGTGAAGTTGCAACAATGGATGATGGTTTGAAATTCGCTGGAGATGATGGTCAAACTGATGACTCTAAAGTAATAGTGAAAAAACTTAACCAAAAAGTTGATATTGTAGGTGGTGCAGACAAAACTAAATTGACAGAAAACAACATTGGCGTGAATAACAAAGATGGTAAGTTAAATGTTCAATTGTCTAAAGATATCAATTTAACTGATGCTGGTTCAATTAAGTTTGGCGATGATTTAACAATTAACAATAATGGCTTAACTATTAAAGATGGTCCAAGTATAACTAAGACTGGTATCGATGGTGGTAATAAGCAAATTAAAAATGTTGCTGAAGGCACAGAAGATAATGATGCTGTAACTGTTAAACAGTTAAAAGATTCAAAAACAGCACTTGTAAATGGTAAAAACACAACTGTAACAGGCACTGGTACAAGTGTAGATCCATATAAAGTGAATGTTGAGGGTGCATTAACTGATATTACATCAATCACAAACAAAGATGGTAACGGTAAAGTTGAATTTGCAGCTGATCAAGTTGTTAATGTCGCAGGTGATAATCCAATCAAATTGGATGCGAAAACAGGTGATATTACAGGCTTAACTAACAAAACTATTGATGGTTCTGATTTTGCGACTAAAGGACGTGCCGCAACGGAAGAACAATTAAAAGCTACAGGTGATCAAATTACCAATAATTTAACTAAAAAAGGTTTAAATTTTGGTGCACAATCGGGTGAAGTTATTCACAAAAATTTAGGTGATCAACTTGATATTGTGGGTGAAGGCACTAAAGCTGATGATCGTTATGATGCAACTAACATCAAAACCATGACTAAAGATGGCAAAGTTGTAGTTGGTCTTGCTAAAGATCTTACTGCAGACAATGTAACTGTCGGCCAAAAAGGTGAAAATGGTAAAGACGGTGTTGATGGCCAAATTGGTGTGAATGGTAAAGACGGTTCAGGTGTCGCAATTAATGGTAAAGATGGCTCAATCGGCTTGAAAGGCAAAGATGGAGAGAATGCTGTAACCATTAAGACTGCTGAAGGTCCTGCAGGTGTGAACGGTAAAGATGGTGAAACTAAACCTCGTTTAGTTGTGAATAATGAAAAAGTTGCTACCTTAAAAGATGGCTTAAAATTCAAAGGCGATAAGGGTGATTCTATTGCTAAAGAACTAAATGAAGAGCTAGAAATTTTAGGTAAATTAGATCCGAATGCTGCAGTGACAGATAAAAACTTACGTGTTGACAACGATGCTGGCAAGCTAGTTCTGAAGATGGCTAAACAGCTAAAAGACTTAACTAGCGCAACATTCATAGATGAAACAACAGGTAATAAATCTGTTATCGATGGTAATGGCTTAACCGTTAAACCAAAAGATGCAGATAACACTAAAACAGTTAGTGTAACTGATAAGGGCTTAAATAACGGTGGAAACCAAATCGTTAATGTTGATAGTGGCTTGAAAGACGCAACAGGAAATAAAGTTGCCTTGGAAGATGCTACTGGAAACACTTTAAATAATGCAGTTAATGTTGGTGATTTGAAAGATACTATTGGTAATATTACTAATAATGGCTTTGGTTTAACTGACGAAAATGGTAATGATGTTAAAGCTAAACTTGGTGAGACTGTAACAGTTAAAGGTGACGGTAGTGTAACCACTAAAGTTATCACAGACAAAGACGGTAAAGCGAAATTACAAGTTGGCTTAAACAAAGATGTCACCATTGGTAATAATGAAGAACCAGGTACTATCACTGTTAAAGGTGAAAATGGTAAAGATGGTATCTCTATCAACGGTAAAGATGGCACTATCGGCCTGAAAGGTGAAGATGGTAAAGACGGCATTGCCTTAAATGGTAAAGACGGTACTATCGGCATTAACGGTAAAGATGGTTCTAACGGTAAGATCACTGTAGCACAAGGCAAAGCAGGTCTTGATGGTAACGATGGTGCTGACGGTGAAACCAAAACCCGTATCGTTTACGAAAAACCAAATGGTGATAAGGAAGAAGTGGCAACACTTAACGATGGCTTGAAATTTACAGGCAATAATGAAGTCGTTAATAGCCATAAATTAAATTCTTTAGTCACTATTAAAGGTGAAGGCGTTGACAAAGCGGCATCTGAAGCATTTAAATCAGCAGAAGGTAACGTCAATGTTAAAGCTGATGGTAAAGGTACCTTAGAAGTTCAACTTTCTAAAGACTTGAAAAATATTGATTCTATCTCAAATAAAGGTGGTCAAAAAATCGAGTTTAAAGATGGTGGAACAACAATCTCTGGTGGTAACGTAAGCGTTGGTGGCAATAACATTACTAACGTTAAAGCTGGTAAAGATGATACCGATGCTGTGAATGTTAAACAGTTGAAAGACGGTATTGCTCAAGCTACAACGAAAGTAGCTGCAGGCAAAAACGTGACTGTTGAACCTAAGAAAAATGCAGATGGTAGTACAACCTATACTGTTGCAACTAAAGATGATGTTGACTTTACTTCAGTAACCACAGGTAAAACCACAATGAATGATGGTGGAATTACGATTAAAGCTACCGAAGGTGGTAAAACTAACGTTACCTTAACCAATAAAGGTTTAGATAACGGCGGTAATAAAGTAGTAAATGTTGCAGAAGGTACAAATGATACTGATGCTGTAAATGTTAAACAATTGAAAGCTGCGAAAACAGAAGTTGAAGCAGGTGACAATGTTGTTGTAACAAGTACTAAAGGTTCAAATGGTCAAACCATCTACAAAGTAAATGCTACTGATAATTCGGCTCACGTTGATGGTTCTGATGCAATAACCGTAACCAAAGCACCAACTACACGTAAAAATGGCACAACGACTGTGACAGATTACAAAGTAGATCTTTCAAATAAAACGAAAGATGATATTAATAAAGGTGTAGATGCACACGACACAGTAAATAACAAAGGTTTAACCTTCAATGCAGATAAAGGTACAACTGGCGTTAAGAAACTGGGCTCTCAAGTGGCTGTAAACGGTGATAATAAAAACATCGAAACAGTTGCTGATGCAAATGGTGTGAAAGTGAAACTGAAAGATGATATTTCAGTAAACACTGTTACAGCGAAAACCATCAAAGCGGGTGACACAACGATCAATGATAATGGCTTAACCATTAACAATGGCCCAAGTGTGACTAAAGATGGCATCAATGCTGGTGGTTCTCGTATTACCAATGTAGCGCCAGGTAGAGATGGTACTGATGCAGTGAATGTGAATCAGCTCAAGAAAGCAACAAATGAAATTCACAATAGCCTAAACAAAATGGATAAACGCCGTAAAGCAGGTACTGCTTCTGCATTAGCTACAGCTGGCTTAATGCAGGCATACCGTGAAGGTCAATCTTCAGTGACTGCTGGTGTAGGACAATACCAAAATCAAAGTGCAGTAGCTGTAGGTTACTCTCGCTTATCTGATAATGGTAAGTACGGTGTGAAAGTATCCTTTACAACCAATACTCAAGGTGAAGTAGGCGGAACTGCAAGTGCGGGTTACTTCTGGTAATCTTCTCATTGGTATTGAAACCATTTAAATCATAAATCAAAGACCGGTTTTAGTGATAAAGCCGGTCTTTTTTATTGCTTGTAGAAAATATGATTTTTGTCATGGATTTTTATTTTGATTTCAAGGAGAATACAGCCTATATGTTCCAACAATTTTGACCGCTCTTTGAGGAGACAATATGTATTACGGTATTGATATCGGTGGCACAAAGATTGAATTAGCTGCTTTTAATGCAAAATTAGAAAAGCTTTATACCGAGCGCGTGCCAACGCCACAAACAGATTATCAAGATTGGTTACAGGCGATCAAAACGCTAGTAGAACGTGCTGATGCCCACTTTGGTGAAAAAGGCACAGTAGGTTTAGGCTTGCCAGGATTTGTTAATTTAACAACCGGGCTTGCTGAAGTGACGAATATTCGTGTTGCAGATAATAAGCCGATTTTAGCCGATCTTGAACGCGTTTTAGATCGTGAGGTGCGAGCAGAAAATGATGCAAATTGTTTTGCGCTCTCGGAAGCTTGTGATGAGGAAAATACTCAATATCCTTCTGTATTAGGGCTTATTTTGGGGACAGGCTTTGGTGGTGGTTTTGTAATTAATGGCAAAATTCACTCAGGACAAGTCGGGATGGCAGGGGAGTTAGGCCACCTTCAATTAAATTATCATGCCTTAAAATTATTAGGCTGGGATAAAGCGCCAATTTACCAATGTGGTTGTGGCAATCAGGCTTGTTTAGATACGTATATTTCTGGTCGTGGTTTTGAAATGTTATACCGTGATTTAAAAGGAGATGCATTATCAGCGAAAGAAATTATCGACCGTTTTTATGAAGAAGAGGAAAGTGCGGTTGATTTTGTCCGTATTTTTGTTGAATTAGCGGCGATTTCTATCGGTAACATTATCACTGCATTTGATCCTCATATGATTGTGTTAGGTGGTGGCTTATCGAATTTTGATTATCTTTATGAAGCCTTACCCAAAGCATTGCCTGCTCATTTAATGCGTAGTGCAAAAGTGCCACCAATTAAAAAAGCAAAACATGGTGATTCGGGTGGTGTTCGTGGAGCCGCTGCATTATTTTTAAACTGCAGATAGATTTAATTTAAAAATGCAGTAAAAATTTAAATAAATTTTATTTTATAAGACAAGAATCCAGTTTTTCTTTAAGAAAACTGGATTTTTTCTTTTGTTTCTCTACAATCAGAACATTGATTTTTAGGTGAGGTTTTTATGCTGACAGAATTAGGGAACTGGATTGAACAAGGATTAACATGGGTTATCGAACATCTTGATGAGCCATTGTGGAATATAACCATTGTTATTTTATTAGGTGTAGGTCTATTTTTTACGATTACGACAGGCTTAGTACAGCTACGTCTTTTCCCAGCAAGTATACGCGAAATGTGGTTTGGGCGTGCGGCAGAAGGTAATTCTTTAACGCCATTCCAAGCTTTTGCAACTGGGCTAGCAAGTCGAGTTGGCGTGGGTAATATCAGTGGCGTAGCAACAGCCATTGCACTTGGTGGTGAAGGTGCGGTGTTCTGGATGTGGGTAACGGCATTTATTGGGATGTCGAGTGCTTTTGCAGAATCGACTTTAGCACAGGTATTCAAAATTCAAGATAAAGATGGCTCTTTTCGTGGTGGCCCAGCCTACTATATTACACAAGGTTTAAAATCTCGATGCTTAGCGGTAGCGTTTGCCCTATCACTGATTTTCACCTTTGGTTTTGCATTTAATTCAGTACAAGCAAACTCAATTGTGGAAGCAACGAAAAATGCTTGGAATTGGCAAGGTGAATATGTTGGTCTTGTTTTAGTGATATTGACCGCCGCCATTATTTTCGGTGGCGTAAAACGTATTGCGACCATTTCTAGTAGCGTAGTGCCGATGATGGCACTCTTTTATTTAATCATGGCGGTAATTATTTTAGGTATGCATATTGATATAATCCCGACTGTAATTACCAATATTTATAAAAGTGCCTTTACTTTTCAATCTGCCGCTGGTGGGATGTTTGGTGCTTTGGTCTCTAAAGCTATGATGATGGGGATTAAACGAGGATTATTCTCTAATGAAGCAGGGATGGGCTCAGCACCAAATGCGGCCGCTGCGGCTCACGTAAAACACCCTGTTAGCCAAGGTTTAGTGCAAATGCTCGGTGTGTTTGTGGATACCATGATTGTCTGTACTTGTACAGCGGTGATTATCCTGCTTTCTGATAACTATGGTAGCGAAACGTTAAAAAGCATTTCTTTAACGCAAAATGCATTACGTTATCATGTCGGCGAATTTGGTGTGCATTTTCTGGCTTTTATTTTATTACTTTTTGCTTATTCTTCTATTATTGGTAACTATGCTTATGCAGAAAGTAATATTCGTTTTATTAAAAATAAGCCGTGGTTTGTATGGGCATTCCGTTTATCGGTATTATTCTTCGTTTATTTCGGTTCGGTAAAATCAGGTAATGTGGTCTGGAATTTTGCGGACACTGTGATGGCTGTGATGGCAATTATTAACCTAGTCGCGATAGTTTTACTTTCCCCGATTGTGTGGACGCTAATGAAAGATTATCAGCGTCAATTAAAAGAGGGGAAAGAGCCTGAATTTAAAATTGACCTTTATCCAGAAATTAAGAAGCGAGTATTAGAGCATCGAATTTGGAAATAAGTGTTCAATGAAATATGAAAGGCGGGGAATTCCCGCCTTTATTTTTAGATTTAAAATTTGCCTATAAAATTGACCGCACTTATAACAATCCACCTTGACCTAATGCTGGGTCAGTTTCACGTGCTTTTAATGCATCTTCAACAGTTAAGCCCAATGCTTTTGCAACACCATCGCCATATGCTGGCTCACACCAGTAGCAGTTACGGATATGACGGTATTTGATGAACTCAGGTGCATCACCCATTGCAGCCGCAGTATTGTTGAATAATGCTTGTTTTTGCTCTGGATTCATTAAGTTAAATAATGCACGCGGTTGGCTGAAGTAGTCATTATCATCGTTACGATAATCCCAGTGTGCTGCATCTCCGTTGATACGAAGTGGTGGTTCAGCAAAGTCTGGTTGTTGTTGCCATTGGCTGAAGCTGTTTGGCTCGTAGTGCGGTAGGCTGCCATAGTTACCATCTACACGACCTTGTCCATCACGTTGGTTGCTATGAACAGGGCAACGTGGACGGTTTACTGGAATTTGACGATAGTTCACACCTAAACGATAACGTTGCGCATCTGCATAGTTGAATAAACGAGCTTGTAACATTTTATCTGGGCTTGCACCGATACCTGGAACTAAATTGCTTGGTGCAAATGCAGATTGCTCTACGTCAGCAAAGAAGTTTTCAGGATTACGGTTAAGCTCAAACTCTCCTACCTCAATTAACGGATAATCTTTTTTCGGCCACACTTTAGTTAAATCGAATGGATGATAAGGTACTTTTTCTGCATCCGCTTCAGGCATAATTTGTACATATAATGTCCATTTAGGAAAATCGCCACGTTCAATTGCTTCATATAAATCACGTTGGTGGCTTTCACGATCATTTGCAATGACAGCTGCTGCTTCTGCATCTGTTAAGTTTTTAATACCTTGTTGGGTGCGGAAGTGGAATTTTACCCAGAAACGCTCACCTGCTTCATTCCAAAAACTGTAAGTGTGTGAACCAAATCCATGCATATGGCGATAGCTTGCTGGAATACCACGATCACTCATAACAATGGTTACTTGGTGCAATGCTTCAGGTAATAATGTCCAAAAATCCCAGTTGTTAGTGGCTGAACGCATATTGGTACGTGGATCGCGTTTTACTGCTTTGTTTAAATCTGGGAATTTACGAGGATCACGTAAGAAGAATACCGGTGTGTTGTTACCCACTAAGTCCCAGTTACCTTCCTCAGTATAAAATTTTAATGCGAAACCACGAATATCACGTTCAGCATCAGCTGCACCACGTTCACCTGCAACAGTGGTAAAGCGTGCGAAAATTTCTGTTTTCTTGCCTACTTCGCTGAAAATTTTTGCACGAGTATATTTAGTAATGTCGTGTGTGACAGTAAAGGTACCAAATGCACCGGAGCCTTTAGCGTGCATACGACGCTCAGGAATAACCTCACGTACGAAATCAGCTAATTTTTCATTAAGCCATAAATCTTGAGAAAGTAATGGACCTCGAGGACCAGCAGTCAAACTGTTTTGGTTATCAGCTACCGGTGCGCCATTGCCCATAGTCAAGTTTGTAGTAGATAAATGCGAAAAAGGGCATTTTGAACTCATAGTTAACTCCTTGTATGAATAAATAGAGGGATAAATTTCGTAAATATCATACAAAAAGGTTTTGACGATTAAAATCTATTAAATTAATCAAGGTAATCTATTGGTGTGGGATTGATTTGAGTTTTGTGTAAAATTTAATGAAAGACTGTTGTATTCACTTTAAATTACACAAAAATACTATTCTAAATGAAACAATTGCTCCCATTCATACCTAATAATTATTTTATTAGCTATGAACAAAATTTTTAGTATTTAGCTGCTTGAATTAGAATGTCGATAAGTCAGAAAATAGTAAGAGAGGGCTGAAATAACCACGCAAGCTGTCATTGTATAGAGCATTGGTGCAGCTGTTTCCATTTTAAAGCTTGCTACTAGAGAACCCATCACCGCACCGACACCAAAACGTACACTTCCCATTAATGAATTGGCAGTGCCAGCCATGGTTGGGAATTTCTCTAAAATGGAGGCTGTGGCATTGGACGATATGAGCGGGTTTTGTCCAACAAAAAAGGCTACACCAATAGCCATTGGCCAAAAACCGAAATCAAAAAGTGCGGTTAAAAATAACCAAATTCCTGATATAAATTGTACCGCAATACCAATTCGTAACATGGTTTCCGCACCTAATTTCAATACAAATTTCCCATTGAGATAGGAGGCTGTTGTCATGATGGCAATATTGATCATAAAGAAATAACCGAATTCATCAACAGGGATGCCATAAATACCGATATAGACTATAGACCCGGCAGTGACGAAAGCAAATAAACCACCAAAACCAAAAGAAGCCGCTGCCATATAACCTAATACTTCTTTTTGTTTTGAAAGCAGCATAAAGTTACGGGCAATGATATTTAGGCGAAGTGGAATACGATTTTCTTGTTTATGGGTTTCAGGAATAATGAAAAAAACGAGTAATGCCGCAAGAAATCCCATCGCACCAATCACATAAAAAATCATGTGCCAATGAAAGAATTTCACAATATATCCACCGATAACGGGGGCAACAAGTGGTGCAATCATAAAGACAAGTGTGATAGTGGACATGACTCGAGAGAGCTGATCCTTGCTAAATAAATCACGTAATAACGCCCCAGAAAGTACGACAGGGGCAGCACCAAAGAAACCTTGAATGAAACGCAGAGCAGTGAAACTACCAATAGAATGGATACTGGTTAAAATAATAGCGGTGATAGCACCAATAATGACACCTAATAGAATAATTGGTTTACGACCAAAACTATCGCCAAATGGCCCCCAGAATAATTGTCCTGCCGCCATACCGTAAGCAAAAAATGTCAACGTGTGCTGTACTTGTTCGGAGTCGATATTTAAGTCTTCGGCAATATTTAAAAAGGACGGAATATACATATCCACGCCCAAAGGCGGTAGCATCGAGAGGATGCCGAGCGTGGCGATAAAAATAAAGGTAGGTTTAATATTTTGGCTCATATTATTTCACTAAATTGTCGATTTCTTCCTGCGTGAGTGGACGAAATTCGCCTTCTTCTAAGCTTTCATCTAATTCAACGTTACCAATTCTCCAACGATGTAGCCCAACGACTTTATTACCAAGTGCGGCAAACATTCGTTTTACCTGATGATAGCGCCCTTCAGAGATAGTCAGATTCACGTTGTAATCATCTAATACCTCTAATTTGGCTGGTTTAGTCGGTTCTTTTTCACCACGTAACAGAATGCCTTCTTCACAGGCTGAAGCATAATGGTTTTCAACTGGATCGGCTAAGGTCACTAAATAGGTTTTTTCGCATTGATGCTTTGGTGAAGTAATACGATGTGACCATTGACCATCATCCGTTAATAGCACGAGTCCTGTGGTATCCACATCTAACCGTCCAGCACTATGTAATTTGCTAGAAAGAGGCGGTTCAAAGAATTGATAAATAGTAGGATAGTCGTCATCATCATGAGAGCAAACATAGCCCTGAGGCTTATGCAACATAAAATATTGGCCTTCTTCTACCCAAGGCAACAATTCATCTTCAAAATAAATCTCATCTTCTTGGCTAACTTTGGTCGCCCCATTTTTCACAATTTCATCATTAATTTTGACCGCACTTTGGCGAATGGCCTTGGTGGCTTGTGAACGGGTTAAGCCTGTATTCTCGGCAATAAATTTATCTAGTCGCATCGTAAACTCTTATTTTTGATTGAACCAGCTGACGTAATCAAACTGATCGTAATATTTTTCACCATTCCAACCGGAAAAAGTAAATAAATCGCCCACTTCGCCTTCGTTTTCAAAGCCTTTAATGTAGAAAGCGGATTTTAATTCGGGATATGGCTTATGGGTAAAGACGACTTTGTTTGGATAAGGCAAGTTATCGAAGGCTTGCAAATCCTCATATTTTGCACCTTTTCCACCATCTTTATCTGTCATCATTATAAATAAGTTATCGAAATCTAAACGCTGTGAGCGCGCATCCCATTTTTCCTGAGCTTCTTGTTCGGAGTGGTAGTGCATAAAGTGCACTTTAAGATCACCTAATAGGCCAACTGGATACGGTTTTTCTGTTTGTATAAATTGAAGCGGTTGTGCTTGATAGAATGTGA
>OGEM01000833.1_pt1 | contig 16665 bp, 20 predicted proteins | sample 1570741 | NCBI WGS metagenome assembly OGEM01 (sample SAMEA2582141, study PRJEB24529) | metagenome | biome: Human gut stool | place: China | collected 2011
TTTTGCAGCCATTTAACCTTTTCATACTGAATCCATCCAAGTATATTTACTGTATTATCCTGTATCATCAATAACCAGTCCGGATTAAAATATACTTCTTTCTTTAGTTTGCTGCTGTCTCCAAGAATATAAGGTAATGGCACAATTATCTGATTGACCTTCTTAATATATGCTGTCAGTCTTTTTACACTTCCCCAGTCTGCAGGCTCATCACTTTTTGAAAAGAATCCTGACAATGCTCTGTACGGAACCATATTTGTAAGCTGTTCCTTTACCGCCTTAAGTTCATTATTGTATTCTTTGATTGCATTTTTTATTTCTACTTTTGATGCATTAGCAGGTAAGCTGCTGTATTCAGATAACAAATTTACTGCCCTTTCAAGCCCGTCCCTTACCATTCCATCAGATTGTATTCCACTAAGATGTATATGGAACTCTCTTACTGAATACCATGCATTTGATATCATTTCATCTATTATCTCATCAAATGTTGTCTGATAAACATTTTCTGAAATCAGATGAACAATAGCCTCAAGCCAGTAGAACTTATAACAATACGACGGATCCTTCATCATCTGTGAAAATCCTTCTATATCCAGCATGTTGTAATATTTTTGTTCAACTATTAAATGATTGTCACCTTGCGAAGTATAATATTCAGCCATTGCTCCGTACCCCTGTCTTGCCTTACATCACCTGTTACCCAGATTTTTTCTTTCTTAAATCCATTTATAGGCTCCATCAACATATCAAAACTTTCCTCTGTAAGATATGTGAAATACCTTTCATTTCTTACGCCCTCAAAATCGCCATACTTAAAAGACATATATATCACGCCGTTTCTTTTAAGTGCATGATACAGCCGCTTTATCATATCAGACAGTTCGCATTTCTTTAAATGAAGAATTGATGCACACGCCCATATCCCATCATATGTATTACTGGCATTAAAATCCTCGAAAAGCATATGCTGTACCTGAATACCAGTGTACTTTGTTGCTGCCTTACATAATTCTTTTGAACCATCCATTGCATCAACTTCATATCCATTATCTATAAAATACTTAGTGTCTCTTCCTGAACCGCATCCAAAATCCAATATTTTTGCTTTCGCAGGCAAAAACGATAAGAAAAGTTCCTGTATTTCATGGAAATCCACATTTTGAGTTGTATTGACAAAATCTGCTGTATGCTGGTTGTAATAATCCAATGTATTATTGTCACTCATTTTTTCTTACTTCCTGATGTTTCGTTATCATTACTATAACACAAATACCAGTTACACTAAAGGCTGCTTTAAAAATATGGAAACATAATTCATTATAAAATTCACATCAAATCTTAGGGTCTTTTTAAATTAAAATTACTACTACATTTCCATGATGCTATTTTCATCAACATTACACCCCTGCTCACTAAGTATTTCCTGACACTCTTCTATTGTATTGCCATATAACAAAATCCTATGTTTATAATTAAGACTTCTCTCAATTTATAAACATAGGATTTCAGTTATTTCTCTTTATTCTGATAATATCTACAATACTGCTGTATATGTATTAAATACACTATATGTTACATATCACCTTTACTATCTTTTATGTCTTTGCTTAATATTTCCCAAAAATGCACTTGAAACGGATACTGTCGTAATAAGTGTGTTTTCCTGCTCCAAGCAACATCTGTATTGCTTTTTGGTGTATTCCTGCCTCTGCCTGCTTTGAATATGTCAATAGCTGGTTTACTGTGTTTACATCTGTCACTGTCTTCATAATTATTCTCCAAACCCTTTTTCAACATTAAATGCCAAACATATGCTGCAATTTGTCCAGCATATCGTTTGATTTTTCTCTAACACTTCCCGGCTGATTTCTTAATTCATATCTGTTTTCATAGTAATGATTCAAGTAACCTTTCAGTCCATCATAAAATGAATCCTTATCTATTTCATCATTTAAAAATTTGTCACACAAACCGGTCATTTCCGTTTTCTCATTCGTATAGAAAGCTCTCTCATCGGAGATGATTTCTGATTTGTACTTATAAGTTTCTGTTTTGCTTCCAATTCCAACAACCATATAATCCGGTGTCATTTTCTCCATGATAGAATTACGTGCCGAATCATTAAAATGAACATATTCGTCAATCATGTCTGAAAAACCTGCTTGTAATTGCTCTGGAACATACATTTCATTTACTTTCCTTAGTCCCGCTTCACTTGCACTTAACAAAAATACAGATTCAAATGAAGTACCACGATACCCTTCTCTGGCATTCAAGTCATCTACCGCTGCCACCATTGTGCCGATTTGCTCTTTTAATGTATTTCTTTCATCTTCTGATAAATATTCTGCCGCATTGTCATCTATCCACTTCTCAAAAAACGCAGCCTGATTCTCAGAATGTCCCTCAAAAACACTTCGATCTCCTGAAATAGAAGACGCCTTTAATTCCAATTGAAACAAATTCTCACATTTGTAGTCCGCTGGTATTTCTTTTATCTCTCCATTGATTGATGAAAAATGCATTGCCTGAAAATCTGAGACTTTATCACGGGCAGTCTCAACTAACTTTCTTGCTGAATCACTGATTTTCACATCATCCTCCGAAATAATATTCTGAGGAACAGTTGTTTTCTTCTCGACCTTATTTTTTATCATCTCAGGATTATTAATATACCTATTTCCTTGAACTTTCATAGCAACCTCCCTAAGTTAGTCCACACTTTCTATACTTCTTTATCTATCTTGCTCGATGTCAAAGAAGAATCCGTCTTAGAGTATGTACCATTATTTGTATAGGTTGCACTCGCCCGGTTTGCAGCATTCGATATACCAGTTGCTTTCTGCGATATTTTGCTTACAAAAGAATTATATCCTGTAAAGATCGTTTTCAGCGAACTGATATCTGCCTGCTTTAAAGCATCCTCATCTAATTCCAACTTGTTTCCTTTTCCTATGGTAATACCTATTTTGGCAAGCATATTACTGTTTTTGTCTGTCATTCCAGTCATCCATGAAGCATTTCGCAATACATCATTTGTATTCGATTCTCCTGCTTCCTTAACTACATCATTATAATCTTCAACAAAAGATTTTACTGCCTTGGTGATTTTATCCCAGTCATAATCCTCTACCGCAATCTCTTCCCCCGTTTTTTCATCTTTCTTTTTTATTTTCTTTTTTTCCCAAAGAGAAGAGTCATTCAAAGCATCTGCTGATTTTTTCAGAGAATCCGCACTTGTTTTCATCAAGGTAAGTTTTTGTGAAGTATCACCTTTTCCCGATAATTTTTCAGCATCCTGTTTTGCATAATATGCTTTCATAAGTTTTCCATAGCTTCCATTTTTGATTGCAGCATAATCAGAAAGCATATTTGTATTGCCTATTGATGAACTATCTGACGTTCCACTAAACAAAGCTGAAAAATCTACATTGCTGTTATATTTACTTGTATAATCACTAAAACTTTTGATTTCTGACATAACACCAGCCTCCTTTCCAAACTATAAACGTATATCTATCGGTGTATATACTACCGACTGTCCACTTTCTGATGCTGGATTTTTTATTGTTTCTGCTGTTTCTGTTTTAACATCTGCATTCTCTGATGCATCTATCGTCGTATCTGCATTTTCCTGTGTATTCTCTGCTTTCTGAGTTTGATCCTTCTTTGTTTCTGCTGCATCTGTATGGTTGTCTGCCTTTGCTGCTTCTTCCATATATTTATTTGCATCTGAAAGTGAAGACATCTGTGATGCTGTTGCAGACTGCGCTTTTGCCTTCAAATCTGCCAATTCTTCTTTCTTTTCGGTATTGCCTTTTCCAGCATCCTGCTTGATTTCAGACTCAAGCACATCGGCTCTTCCTTCCATCTGTGTTGCCATACTACCCTGTACTTTTGCCTGCTTTATAGATGAATCTGCGGAAATCATTGCCCGCATACCTGCCTGTGACAAGCCTGTTCCTTTCTTTGCAGATGTATTTTTTGTACCAGCCACCATATCATCCATAGATGATTTTTTACTCTGCTGTTCCTTTCTCTGTTCAATCTGGTGCTGTCTTAACTGTTGATTGAGATTTGTAATTTCCTGTTGTATCTCCTGACGTTTCTTCATCTTATCCTCTAATGACAGTTCTTCATTTGATGATAAGTCCTGCAATTTCTGCTGTGCATTTGCAATCTGATTCTGAATATTTTTACTCACAGAATCATTCGCCTGTGCCATTCCCATTGCTCCTGTCTGCGTATTCGTTCCGTTAAATCCATTAATTTTCATCATTTTAATCCTCCTTGTTTTGCGAAGCAAAATGCGACTGTCCATACAGGAGCAGAGGATTTTACCTCCTTGAGCTAATACTCTGAAATCCGTTTCCTGAAAATCTATATAACATGATTTCTCTTTATTTTTTCTTTCGGCATATCTTTCTTCACAATAAACTGCGATGTTGTGAACCGCCCTTTTTTCGTTGTGAAGCAGTATGAAAATGCTTTTCAGACTGTCGCAGTGCTCCTCAAATATTGTTGCAAGCAACATATTTTCATCGCTACCTGCGCAAAAAAAGTACTACATATTTCTGTAATTTCTGTAATTTACAAAATACATAGTGCCAATTTATTTCTTTATTCTACCTGCATCATAATGCTAAGAATTACTTCTTCATTTCCCTGCTCCAAAGATATATCTCCCATATACATTCTGGCAACCCGGCGAATGTTATTCAAACCCATTCCATGTTCCCTCCCAGATTTGGTTGTTTCTGGCAAATCGCTATCACCAAAATTAAGCTGACCCCCAAAACTGTTTTTTATGGTTATCATAAAGATACTGTTTTTCCGAAAAGAAGAAATGCTGATATACGGATCATCTCCACTTACATTTTCCATGCAGTTATTCAAGGCATTATTCATGATCACACTCAAATCAAATGCATTTAACTTCGTATTCTGCGGATAATGAAAATCCGACAGAAACCGAATCTGCCTTTCTTTTGCTTCTCTCAGCTTTTCCATCAAAATGACATCAATTACCGGACTTCCTGTCTTTATTTCCGGAGATACCTCGTCCCATTCATTTTTCAGATGTTCCAAGTATTCTGTAGCATCATCCATATTATTATGTGCCACCAGATGTTCCAGTGTCTGTATATGATTTCCCATATCATGGCGCATGGAGCGGATATCCCGATACAACTTTTCGACTTCCTCGATATGCTTTTTCATGTCACTGATCTGATTTAATACCAGCTCTTGTCCCCGCTGTTCTTCCTGCATCTCTTTCCAGTTTTGAAACATTACAATCACAACAAGAATAGCAACTATGGAAATCAGATAGTGTAAAAAGCTTAAAGCTCCATAAAATCCATATGTATCAATCAAGTTCTTTCCAGTATCTCTTTCGTATATTATGAGATAATATTGTAAAATGCCATACCCAGTGACGCCTACAAGCGAAGGTATAATAAGCATTACCATCTCTTTGACGCTCATTTCATCTTTTTTGTATATATACGCTTTATTGATCAGTCCTATTGCAACCGCAATAAAAGCAATACAAAGTACAATATCCAAAACTCTGGTTCCAACATATAGTCCGTATTGCAACCACACTTTTTCTGCACTCATATTCCGAAATACAAGTGCTTTTGTAACAAGATCATCAAGTCTGCCTGCCATTGCAACCGTTAACCATCGGATAGAAAAGAACGTAATTGCAAGAAATATTTTCTGATATATATTTCTTCTGTCCTCTACATACATTGCAAGAAACGCTGCTATAACCCCAATCAGATATGCGGAAAAATTATCAATCTGTGGCGGAATCATATATAAAACAAGCATAATCGTAATATAAACAACACTGACTGCCACAGCCCCTTTTTTCTTTTTTATATAGGGACAAACAAATTTTCCAAAATAGATTCCTGTAATCATAAGGAGTGCAATAACAGAAATTTTCGATGTAACCATCCAGCATTTTTCTACCAAACTCATCCGATTTCGTTTCCTTTCCTCTGGTTATATTTCAAATATTGTTTTACAAACTCAGGATAATTCTGTTTTGCAATCAATGCAGTTCCATTTTCCATTGTTACACAATTTGCATCATATTTCTGAACATATTTGAAATGTACGAGGTAAGCTCTGTGTGTACGAAAAAAATCTGCTCCCGCAATTTCACTCAGTTCCTGCAATTTTCCATAATATTCAATATTCGTATCCCGTGTATGGACAATGATTTTTCGATTATATACCTCGGCATACACAATATCCTTCAAAAACACTTTCATATGGCTTCCTCCGGACTGCACCATCATGTATTTTTCATCCAATTGATTTTCAGAATATTCTTTAATGCTTCTGACTGCACGTTTCACAACTTCCTCAAATTTTTCATCTGAAAACGGTTTCACCAGATAATGAAATGCTGCAACATCAAATGCCTGAAAAACATACTCCTCCACAGCAGTTACAAATATCAATACCATTCTTTCATTTTTCTGACGCAGAATCCTTGCCGTTTCCATTCCATCCATTCCTGGCATCTGAATATCTAAAAATAGAATATCCGGCTCACAACCACTTGCAATCAATTCATCACCAGATAAATATTTTTCTATTACTGCATCCGGTAATAATTTCTTTATTTTTTCTTCTAATATCAATCCTATAGATTTTTCATCATCACAGATTGCTATTTGCATCTTGTCACTTCCTTACTTACATACAATTATATTTATTATATCGGAAAAGTTCTTTAAATAGCTAGCCACCATGTTGTGAACAGACCTTTTTTTGATGTGAAATAGAATATCACATATATCGCTTTATCTGCTTCCTGTTAATTTGTTTTATCCGACACACGCTCCTGGGAGTGACTGTATCTATATGTGCATACTTCTGTTCCTCCAATCATCTTAAAAATTTCTCTATATTCTAGACCACTTCCTGCCTTAACTTTTTTTGAATACACATGAAAGGGATTTTCTCCTTGGTGTGAATGACCATCGGTTTGTCATCAACCTTTCTAATTTTCAATTTTCTCACCTCCTACTTTGAAAAATAAAATAAGCCGCTAGGGAGCAAAAATTACTCCTTAACGGCTATGTAAAATCATTCAATATTCAATTATTAAAAGCAACATGAAACTGAAATTTTGGCATTTCTACAAGTACCAATATGAGTGCATTCCACATAAATATGTTTTGGAATTTTTCGGCATTTGCTTTATTGCATTGTAAATATTTAAGTAATCCCCAAACCCCATTCCAATACAAATAATTCCAAATAAACCCAATCCAACAAATTGCGGAAATATCAAAAATAAAATATAGGGAATTATGCCAAGTATAAGATTAGGGCACAAGCACATAAAAATAAAACGCCCTTTACTCATATCCTCTGTTCCTACCACAAACATCAACCCATGTGCCAAATCATTATACATATATACATCTTTTTTATAACATATTGCATGCAGCAATTCATGTGGCAACAGAGATAATCCGCCACAAATTCCACCTATCATCATCCATATTGCATTATCAGGAATATATTCTATTCCCAGTATTAAAAATGGAATTGCTAATATACCCATTATCAAAATACATCCCACATTTGCAATTAATGATAATTTCTTCGTATCCTCTGATTCTTTAAACGGGGTTGCATTAGGATGATGTTCCTTGTATGGAAGACTACTCTCATCTCCATTATATTTGCCAGCATAGTGAAAAATCATATTCTTCTCCTCTCCATAAACTTCAAAGTTTATGTTCCTTACAAACTTCGATTTTACGAACTGTTTATATTTTTGGTTAGTTTTGCAAACTTGAAGTTGTCAAACAGCGTTCGTTGTTTCGCTTTGTGGCATTTTTACACACTGCTGAATCACACCTGTAACATACGTAATGGAATCGGTGCAGTCGTTCTTGAGCCATTCTGAGATAATTGCCATCAGTCCCCGAATATAAAAGGCCATGATATAAGGTCGATCTTGCTGTAGTACACCGTAGCGGTCGAGAATCGGCGTAAACACATGACGGAACATCCTATCATAGCTTTTATCCATCCCCAACACCGCCGCATTTTCTGTTGCTGTGCGGAACAGTCTCTTATTGTTTTTAATGTAGCTGAGGTAAGGTGTTAAATAATCCGGCGTAATTAGATATAATTCATCCCTCGGGCAATTCTGCAACTTTGCAGAAAAGGCATCTGAATCTTTCTCCATGCAGGCAAGAAATTGCTCGTTCATACGACTGACACTCTCCGAGAGCAGGTCTGACATCGTTTCATAGTGCAGGTAGAAGGTGGAACGATTGACCCCTGCTACTTCACAGATTTCTTTGACTGTAATATACTCAAAATCCTTTTTTGCCAGAAGTGTCAGAAAGGCTTCGTCCATTCTGGCTGCAGTAGCAAAATATCTGCTTTCTGATCTATTCAATCGTTCTCACCTCCTTTCGTGTTGTTGTTTACTTTTCGCTGATTTCTTTTGCCAATTCCATGATTTCAAAAGCGTATTTCTGCTTGCCCTGAGCCAGCAATTTTTTGTAGATGGGGTAATTAACGCCCATACCCAGCAGCCCGATAATGCCGACAATTACGCCGAGAACAAACATAGCAGCACTACCACTGCCGATAACCTTCATGGAAAGGCACATCCCAACACCAGCTACCATCGCAGTGATAATACCGAAGGTGTAGGTAAAAACGGTTGCGGGTAGCTTAGCTTTTGTATCCAGCTTGCGGAGTGCGACCACCTTGGAGGTGTCCTTGGGTGCATATTCGTTTGCGAGTTGTTCTGCATAGATTTTATCTGTATTCATGGCTTGTTGCCTCCTTCCTTTGATGGTTCTATAATACCAGCAAAGAACGGGCAACGGAACAACACTGATGGCAGTTTGTGTTGAGTTCAAGAATTGTGCAAATTACGATTTCTCAGTTTCAAAAACTGGAATCTGTTAATCGGTAATCTTATATCCTGTAGTCTGAAGAACTTCCAATGCTTTTTGATAATTTTCTTTTTTTATCAATACATAGTCTGTGTTGTAGGTCGATACTGCAAAAATTGAAATTCCATTATCAGCTAATATAGTAGCAATTTTAGCCAGTATTCCAATTAAGGAAAAATCCAGTACTCCCTGAATACGAAAAGCTTTCCAACCATCATCACGTTGAATCGTATTTTGGGGAACTTCACTTGTAATGCACACTAACGATTTTTCTTCATCTGTTTTTTCAATAAAGCTATATTCAGAATCTAAATTTACAAGTGAATAATCTTTTACCTGACACACTGTAAAGTCTTGCTCAATCCTTTTTATTTCCATAAACTTATTCATTATCTTTTTTCATGAATTCAATATATTCCTGCCCCCAATTATGCATCGCTTCTATTACCGGATGAAATTTTTTCCCAATTTCTGTCAGCGAATATTCTACCTTAGGAGGAATCGACTCATATTGTTTTCGCTCCACCAGACCATTTTCCACCAATGTCTTTAATTGAACAGATAAAGTCGCATGTGTCATCTTTGGCATAAGACGCAAAAGATCATTGAAACGGATGGGACCATCTTCCAGATAATGCATAATTAAGACAGCCCATTTCCCTGAAATCAAACTCTGTGCTGTCGCATAAGGACATTTCCCAAAACGATCTTCCATTGTCGAATCCGTTTCAAATAATCTTTCCATATCATTACCTCTTATACATCAAATTCATCTTTTAAATCCATCATTCCACGAATCTCTGCATGACCATTCTCAATATAGAACATTCCCATCTCCCAGCCATTTTTATCATACAGATTCATAATCTGTGGCATTGCTGTACGCACCTTTTCCAAAAGAGCCTCATCTTTCACAATCTTTACAGTTCCATCATAACGCATAAACTCGTTGCCATTAACGGCTAACACTTCAACGTGGGGATTTTGCATTAACTGTGAAAAAACATTTTTGAACTGGTTTAATTATATGACCGATAAAATAATACATCAAGTACGATTATTTTTGATACTTGGTATCTTTGAGAATACCTATGTTATCCACACAAACTCCAATTTGTAAGTTTCTTTAATGTCGCATAGACACAGTATAACATAATCCTGTGTCTATGCGATAACATTTACTACTTCTTCCGATATAAACTCATCCTCTCCACAGTAACCTCCGGATAGAAGTAAGTAAGAATAGTTGACTTAGCAACTCCTGCGGCAAGTGCCTTCTTCACTTCCTCTTTCTGCTCCGGTGTATACGACCAGTGCATCATTCGGTTTGTGATGGTATCTTCCCACTTAGTTTTTTCCCGTTCAGGATTTATTACTGGCTCACTGCCTGTATTACCATTATTACCTGCTACACTTGTACCGCCTGTATCATCAGATTTTTGCATATCATCGACATACTCACTCAAGCTCATTTGCCTGTTCTCTGTCAATCTTTGCTTTCTGCTCTGCCTCATCCTGCAAGGAGAATCTTCTGCTCAATTCTGTATCTACAAGCATCATAAACTCGTCATAGGTAAGCGTATCTATATATACATTCTCACCCTTATCCTTCATCTTCTCATAATGCTTGACTGCCTTATCTCGCATTTCACATCTATGAGTTTCTCTGTTATCGTCAATAATCACTTTTCCCTGTGCCATAGACAGCAGGACAAATGGAGTGTATCTGCTGATAATATCCGGATATTTATCCCACAGGGGGGCGATGATTCAGGCAACAGAAAATGGATTGGTTTGGTATCTCTAATACGACAGATTCCAGTTTGTCGAACACATGAAAATTTGAATTTTATGTTGTGAAAAAGATGTCTATTAGCTTAGATATCTTTTTTATGAAAAAAATATTGAAATTATTTTTTAATTCACTTAGGCTTATTATAGGACGTCCAAATAATATGATTTTTTACTGCTTTACAGGAGGAAGTTTTAATGAAGAAAGTTTTAGATACCTATTCAAGTAAAAACGATATTAATATAAAACAGATTGTAGCTTATAAAGATAACATACTTGAAATTGAAGAGTATAAGGATGGTTTTAAAAAGGACGATACAATGAATGTAATGAGTGTAACAAAATCGGTAACATCATTGTTGATAGGTATTGCCATTGACCAAGGTTTGATAAAAAGTGTAGACGACTATGTGATGGACTATTACAAGGAAACGTACACTCCTAAAAGAGGAGAGCAAACTATATTTAAAGTTACAATTAAACATTTGCTTACAATGACAGCACCTTATAAGGGAAAGAGCGAACCTTGGACAAAGGTTTGTACATCGGATGATTGGACACTGACAACACTGGATGTTTTGGGTGGTCGCAAAGGTATCACGAATGAATTCAGATATCACACGCTTGGTGTTCAAATCCTTTTGGGAATTATCAGAAATACAAGTGGTATGAATGTGCTTGATTTTGCTAACAAATATCTTTTTAAACCGTTAGGAATTGAACCAAGAAGCAATGCAGGTTGCGAGAGCAAAGAAGACCAGTTTGAATATATAATGAACAAAAACGACCACGGAAAGGTTTGGTTTTTGGACCCGACAGGTATGCCAACTGCAGGTTGGGGATTATCTCTTTCAGCCTATGAAATGGCACAGATAGGTTTAATGGTGCTTAATAATGGTGTTTATAATGATACTCGTATTATAAGTGAGAAGTGGATTGAGATGATGACAAAATCCTATGTGTCTACTGATGAGAAATTTGGAAATCAGGATTATGGATTTTTGTGGTGGCTTCCTCACAGAACAAGAGAGGTAATTGCCGCTATCGGTGATGGTGGTAATATTATATATGTTGATAGAAAAAATCAAATTGTAGTAGCTATAACTGCACATTTTAAGCCTATGGTTTTTGACAGAGTAAAATATATTGAGAAAAACATTGTTGAAGCATTAACAGAGAGATAACTTTCAGTTTGAAGAAATCATTGATATATTTGTCAAATAAAGCAGGACATCAAATGCCCTGCTTTATTTTAGTCTCGATAACTCTCTACAAAATATTTATAAGTGCCTTAATATCCGACAAGCGCTCATCTTTTGATATGATGCTTGATATAAAATTTCTTTTACATAGCTTAATTGCAGTCTATTTAGCGTGTTTCCTGACTACTCAGGAAAAATATTTCTACCCTCGCCCCACCTGTATTTTCAGAATTTGAAAGTTTAATACCTCCACCATATTTTTCAGCCACAGTTTTTGCAAAAAATAGTCCCATCCCATAATGGGCTTCGCCATTTCTACTTGTGTCATCCATAAAAAACTGCTCTGTGCCATGCAATAATGCTTCTTTTGTAAATCCTGATCCGCTATCCTCCACAATGAATGTCAGCCGGTCATCCTGCTCCTTTGCGTCAATATAAATGATTCCATTTTCTTTTGTATGCTCCACTGCATTCTGAATCACATTCATTACGGCCCGGAACATTGGATCATAATCAATCGTTACCTTTTTATCACTTTGTTCCGCCTTCCAATCTATCTTCTGGTGATAGATTTCTACCAGTCCGAGTGCCTGTTCCTTTATATCTGCGAAAAAATCTTCTAACCTCATCGTTGTATAGGTAACATCACTGCAATTCCATGATTTTGTGACATCTATCAACTGTTTTACATAACTTTGTATCTGTGTTGTGCCGTTCAAAACATAAGTGATATTTTTCTTCTGTTCTGTGGTCAGTTCAGTCTCTGAAAGTAGTTCTGCATTTCCCCGTACAATCGTAAGAGGTGTTTTAATATCATGCGCCAAAGCAGACATCTGTTGTTTCTTTTCCTGCTCTGTTTTCCACTGCTTTTCTAAAGATTCTCGCAATGCATCTCGCATATCATCGATTGCCGATAAACAGTCATCAAACTCTTTGATACCGGAACAGGATGTCTCATATTCCAGATTTTGATCCTTTATTTGTCCGATTGCGTCTAATACAGGCTGCATCTGCTTTTTGATTCTTTTTCCAAAACGTATGGACGGAATGATGATAATCGCTACCGCTCCAATCACAGACATAATAATCATCACATTCTGTGGTCCTATAAAATGCTCCCTCAAAAAAGCTGAATGATATTGAGGTGTCAGGCGATATTGCAATACAACATATTCATTTTCCCTTACAATTACTTTATAAAAATATTTCCCGGATGCGTTTCTGTACTTTGCAACATTCCATGCTATCTGTTCGTATTGTTCTGGCAGATCTCCACCTATTTTCTCTCCATTCTCTGAAAAGATTACATAATCACAAAGTGCGGGAATCATCTCAGCAGTCACTTTATCTGCACGTAGAATCGTATCATATGCTTCATTAATCTTTTGCTCTGCATAATTTGCCGGATAAATACAGCCCACACTAATCAAAAGGTACAGCAGCAGATAAGCAACAATCACCAAACCAACTAATGATCCAAGCATGACCAGTACATATCTCATAAAAATCCTGCTGAGTGCATTGCTTCTCTTTACTCTTCCCATTTATATCCAATCCCCCAGACTGTTTTTATCGGTGTATAATCATAATCCGCAAATTTTGCTCTTATATTTTTGATATGCGTGATTATAGTACTGTCATTACTCTCATTGTCAAAGCCAAAGACCGCTTCCAATATCTGTTCCTTCGAGAAAACCTGTCCTCTGTTTTTAGCCAGAAATTCACAGATTTCGTACTCCGCTTTCGTAAGAGGAAGTTCCTTATCATCAACCAATAGTTTCTTTTGAGACATCTGAATACAGACCCTCCCCAAAACCATCCGGACAGAATGTTCCCTGTGCTCTCTTCTAAGATGTGCATTGATCCTTGCTCGAAGTTCCATCACTCCAAATGGCTTTGAAATATAATCATCTGCTCCTAAAGAAAGTCCGTTTACCAGACTGTTTTCCTCCGTTTTTGCCGTAAGAAACAAAATCGGACAATCCACAAGTGCCCTGATTCTTTTGCATAATTCGAAGCCATCAATTCCAGGCATCATAATGTCCAGTAAAATCAGGTCATAACGATGTAATTCTTCCATATTAATTTTTAGTGGATTACTTACTTTGGTAACCAGATGTCCATCCTTATTCAAAATGCTTTCTATCATTTCCAAAATTGCCGGTTCATCATCAACTGCCAGTATTTTTGCCATAGTTTCCCTCGATTCTATTCCGATATTCTGTTTCCTTCCCAGTGGTTTACCCACCAAAAATAGTATACCATACTAATCCCTGTAAATATTAAGCAACCTGGTATGAATGACAACCATTCACCTACACTAGTTTCTCCCAATACAGATTGCAGATAAGTATATGGTACTCTACCCGTCCAGCAGACAAATACATATTTCCACACATAATCTCCAAGTCCGGTAAGCATCAATGCACTAATTAGTCCTGATATGATCCCTGCTCCAATGGATACCCCTTTTCCAAACTGAAAAGCCAGAATCAGCTGCCACAGATAAAGTGGAACACTGCTTCCCCACAGCAGCAATGCTGCAAATATACATCCTTTCATGATTTCGATATCGCTTGATGCGATTCTTCCAAATCCAATTCCGAATATGATTGCTGTCAATAGGATAGAGCACAGACACAAAACCAGTAGCATCAACAGTTTCGATAAAAATGCTGTAAGTTTATCTGGTAAAGACAACAGGTTTTGAAAATTACCTGCATTTTGTTCCTGTTCCATCACACTTGCTGTAAAAATTCCAATAAGTACCGGAAGTCCTGCTCCTATTGCCTGATAAAATGCAATCACTTTCATATTTTCATTCCATGGTGAAAAAAAGTAATATATTAAAAATATAACGCTGGTTATAATCGGAATCAGTAAGTGTGCCAGAATCACAGATGTTCCTTTCATCTTTCGCAAGTCTGCATTAAGAGATCTTCCAATCATCTTATTTCACCTCTCTTCTCTCAAACCATTTCAAAAACAGAACCGTTACAAAAACAAACCAGATGATTGAGAGACACATTCCCGGAACAATGACTCCCGTATCCAAAAAAGGATTCCCTGCTTCTGCGGCAAGTCCATTTGGTAAAACATGAAGCAACGGGCACATTATTCGCATAGGAATTGCAGAAACAAGTACATACCAGATTCTGGTTTGTGATATTAGCACACCGCTGACGGTAATAAATAGGCAGACGAACAGGTTTACAATCATTCCAAATCGTTCGCTTAAAAATAAAGCTACTGGAATCTCCCATAACTCAGAAACCGTCAGAAACAATACTGCAATCAACGCTCCTCCAACTGGAACATGTGTCGTTAGAAGAAAGCCTCCAAGCGTTGCTCCTGCAAACACAATCACATTAGAAAACAAAATCATGTACCCAATATAAATAATTTTCCCCAGCAACAATTTTCTTCTGTCTGTGGGAATAGTCATTAAATGATAGTATTTTATCTTTTTCTCCTGCGCCACAGAAAGATAACAAAATAGAGCAATCATCCCCGGCAGCAAAAGTGTATACCACCAGTTCCAAACACTTTCTGCATAAGCATTTGTCATCCCAAGAGTAAATATAAATGCCATGACAAATGTAAGAAGAGGAAATCCCCAGATAAACTTTTTTCGCATGGTTCTTTTGGCTTTTTGATGTTCTGCTTTTATAATATTAACCATGGATTTCACCTGCTTTCTGGTTTTTTCTTACCACATTCATAAACAAATCTTCAAGATTATCTCCCTGCTTTAATGCTCCTTCGTATCCTAAGATTCCACCTGAAATAATCCCGACTTTATCTGCAAGTAACTGTACCTCCGAGAGAATATGACTGGAGAGAATTACAGTGATTCCCTGTTCCGGAAAAGACCGGATCAGCTCTCGTAATTCCTCGATGCCTATTGGATCTAATCCATTCGTAGGTTCATCCAATATCAAAAGTTCCGGTTCTCCAAGCAATGCCATTGCAATGCCTAGTCTTTGCTTCATCCCCAAAGAAAACTGTCCTGCTTTCTTCTTTCCGGTGTTTGTAAGTGATACAATCTGCAAGACCTCATCAATTCTGTTTTCATCTGTACCAAGCAATAATTGTCTTACCTTCAAATTCTCTCTGGCGGAAAGATTTTCATAAATAGGCGGATTTTCAATTAACGCTCCTATTTTTGATAAATCTTTCCTATCCCAAAGTTTTCCATCAAAGTAAATCTTTCCTGCAGTGGGTTTCATCATACCGGTCAGCATTTTCAATGTGGTAGATTTACCAGCGCCATTCGGTCCAAGCAGTCCATAAATCTGTCCCTTTTCTATATTAAGTGAAACATTATTTACCGCTTTCTGCTTTCTAAAATATTTACATAAATTTTGTGTCTGCAACATCATTTCCATCTTTACTATCCTTCCTTCCATATTTCATTTCTTACTGAAATATAATCTATCAGGGAAAAATAAAGATTTGATGAAGATTGCTAAATAATTCGTCTACTCTATTTTTATTCTCGTATGGAATAAACCATCAATTGAATATCATTATCAGAACTCGGCTTTCCACTGAAATCAGCAAAGCTGTTACAAATACGAAGTCCTAATTTACCGAATATCTCCGTGATTTCATCCAAACTATATAACCTTATAGGATTTCCTTCTTTCATTTCAGGCTTATAAAGTGCTTCTCCATACATATAGTCTACCTGCCCATATATCAGCGTTTTTCTATC
>OGEM01000841.1_pt1 | contig 16610 bp, 8 predicted proteins | sample 1570741 | NCBI WGS metagenome assembly OGEM01 (sample SAMEA2582141, study PRJEB24529) | metagenome | biome: Human gut stool | place: China | collected 2011
ACGGACGGATAAGAATACTGGCTTATCGGGCTATCTTCCAATACAACCGCAGCATCCCAAGTCATTCCATCTTCGGAAATAGCAACGCTCAAAGGAGTACGTACTCCTTTACGGGTTCCCGGCAGTGCTCCGAAATCGTTATATACTAACAGGTGACGACCGTCTTTCAACGTGACAGCATCCGTACCGGAGTTATTGTTAACCACCTCCGTCAACCGCAGCTTCGTCCATGAGTCCCCATTGTCTGCGCTCCAGGCTTCCGCTAATTTTCCGTTCCGGGTACGGCAAAGGATTTGTAGACGACCGTCTTTATGCTTCAACAAACTCGGCTGAATAGCATAAATAGGTTTCAGATTCTTGTCACGAACCACCTCTCCGCCTTCCGGATCGTCTTCCTCTTCTGCTTTACCGGCATTACTCCCTCCCTGATGCTGGGTCAATAAAGCCAGATCAGCTTCCAATGGTCCTACTTTACGCCAAGTCTTCCCCCGGTCGTCCGAAATTTCAAAATGAATTCTCCACCCGTTCTCACCTTCTGTACTCGAAGGACAGATAATGCGTCCATTGATATATTCGGGCTTGTTCTTCACTGGTCCCAAGAAACCGTCCGGCAACTTCTCGGGAGAACTCCAAGTTTTGCCACCGTTTTTAGAACGTATCAGCCATCCCGTCCAGTTGGCTACCTTATCTCCCCTTTTATAAAAAAGCATCAACTCGCCTTTCGGTAGTTGAAACAACACAGGATTCCAGCAGGCTTCACGCAAAGTCGGTGTAATTACCCCATCAGCCACCTTTACCGGAGGCGTCCACACATCACTTCCCTTTACTTTTCGGCAAACCCAGATACAGCAATCAGGATTCCTTTCCTTCGTTCCGCCAAAAAAGGCAGCTACCAGATCTCCTTTCGGAGTCTCGGCAACAGTTGCTCCATGACATTCGGGAAAGGCGGCTTGTTCATACAAGAACTGATCCTTCAAAATAGCCTTGTGCCGGGTAGGTATCTCCACATCGTAATGATAAGTCCCTGACCCCAATGTCTCCACTTTTCCATCGGGAAAGTAGACTTCAGCCGTGGTATTGACAGGAATAGTGATGTCCCATTGCAGATGAGTCAGCGTCTTGTTCCAATGGCTCTCCACCACCCCGTAAGGAGTTTTATAAGAAGCATTCACCCGGCTCACACCCTGTATCTCAAAACCGGGCTTCATCACAATCTGCTTGAAACCGACCTGCTGACGGCTACTCCGGATTCCTCCCAAACTTTCGTAACACCAAGAAAGTAAATCGCCCAACAACATAACATGATTGCCACTGTTCATCTCCGGACGAGCCGTATTTCCATTCCATAACTCCCAGATAGTGGTAGCTCCTTGTTCCGCCATATATCCCCAACTGGGATAAGTCCGGTTTGAAGCAAGCAAATAAGCGACATCGGCATAACCTTTCCGAGTCAACTCACGCAATAACCACTGTACTCCGATCACTCCGCAACAGATATGCCCCCCATTTTTGGTAATGATAGCAGTCACCACATTCTTTACTACTTCCGGTATATATGGTTTCGGTACCAGCCCGAAAGCCAAAGGCAAGATATTGGCAGTAGCTGTATTATTGCCATAATAAATGCTATCCGGATAAAGCGGATGACCTGGCACGGGTGAAGTTCCCGTTTTTACTGTCAAGAAACGGGCATTGAAAGCATCTTTCATCTTCCGTTCCAATGCTCCCCATTGGCGGGCTTCTTCTTCCAAGCCCTGCACTGAAGCAAAACGATGCATCAGTTGTAACATCTTCAGATAATAGGCCGTTGCAATCAATGAGCCGTCCGTCTTACGCTCTGGATCCCGACTATGGATCAATTCTAATGATTCCGGTGGAAGGCACCAGTCGCCATATTTATCTTTTGTCAGAATAAAATCCTCCGTCATATACTCCTCACGCATATGTTTCAACCAACGTTTCATGGCATCATAATGCCTTTCTATCGGCTGTTTATTGCCATACTGCGTATACATCATATCACAAGAAAGTAAAAGAGCTGCGGGCCACGTCATATTATCCGAATAATAATTCCAGTAAGCCGGAGCCACATCAGGGATACAACCGTCTTCACGTTGGGCATCACAAATATCTTTTGCCCATTTGGCATATAACGGACCATTCCCGAACAGATAGCTTTCTCCCCAACATCCCATTACCCGATCGCCCAGCCAAGGCTGACGTTCATTACGTTGCGGACAGTCGACCGGCATTCCTTTATAATTGGATAGAATCCCCCAATAAGCATTCCTGTAAATCCGATTCAACATACTGTCAGAACAAGAGAAAGTTCCCAAATGCTCCATCTCGTCACTTACTACTTCACCTGTAAAATCAGTTAACTCGGGAGAGGGATACCCCGTCACCTCCACATAACGAAAACCATGATAAACAAAGCGAGGTGCCCATGTCGTTTCTTTTTCAATCCCCCGGCATATATACGTATCAGTCACCCGGGCATCCCGCAGATTGTCCATATACAATTCACCGTCGGGTTGTAATAACTCGGCAAAACGAAGCCGGATGCTGTCTCCTGCCGCCCCTTTTATTTTCATTCGTATCCAGCCGGCCATATTTTGTCCCATATCCAAGATATACTTTTCACCGATTTTATGAATGGCCACAGGGGTGATACGATCTACCACTTTCATATTAGGCGTCATGGACGCCCGCAATGTACCTGTGGGAACACTCACCCGTTGAACAGGCAACCACGACGCATCATCATATCCTATCTTATTCCAGCCATCCATTTCTTTACGGGCGTCATATTCTTCGCCATCATATTCATTATTACTGCGGATAGGACCGTCAGCCGTCAGTTTCCAACTTAAATCACTGGCAATGGTTTCCGAACTGCCATCCTCATACTCCACGATCAGATTAAGACGCATTTTAGGGTATCCGAAATTAGCGATCTTATAAGGTTTGTAATTCTGACGCATCGTATAGAAACGACCGTTACCCAATGTCACGCCAATCGCATTTTTATTTTGTGTAAGCAATGAAGTGACATCAAAACTATTATAAAGAATCGTTTTACGGTAATCTGTAGGAACCGGTGCCAATACTTGCTCTCCTACTCTTTGCCCGTTTATAAACAGTTCGTACAATCCCAGTCCGGCAATGTGGATAGTGGCCTGCTTTACCGGTTTGCCCACCATAAACTCTTTACGAAGATAACGCGCACTCAATCTGCTCCATTGTGTCTCGCTATCCCACTCGAAAGCTTTATCCATACCGATCCAAACACCTTTCCAACGGTTTTCCGAAAGCAACCCCATAGTCCACATGGAAGAGGTGCTCCACGGGGTTTCACCGGCAGTAGTATAACTCTTTACTTTCCAATAACAACGCATGTTGCTTTTCAATTGCTTTCCGGCATAAGGTACCCATTGAGAATCCTCACTCTGCACTTTGCCGGAATCCCAAAGATCTCCTTCGTTCTTATTTAATTTTTCCGGTGAAGAAGACACCAGAATATGATAACCCGTTTGCATTACATTTCTCTCCGTCGACGTAATTTGCCAACTCAAACGGGGAGCCGGAGCATCGATACCCACCGGTGCCACTAACTGCTCTGTTCTGATTTCTGTAATAACCGTATCCGCCCGTAACTCTTCACATAGAAAAAAAAACAATAGCAAAGAGAGGGAATAAAAAAATTTGTTCATAATTCGATGTTTTATAAAAAGTCAAGAAAGTAGTTAAGTAGTTAAGTAGTCAAGTAGTTAAGTAGTAAGTAGTAAGTAGGAGATAGACCGGTGAGTTATTAAGTAATCAAGTAAATGAGTGGCTAAGCAAAAGTAGGAGATAAGAGATAAACAAATAATTGATAATCTGTTATTAAACAACGATCCACAGAATAAATCCATCCTACTTGACTACTTAACTACTTAACTACTTGACTACTTTCTTGACTACTTGACTACTTTCTTGACTACTAATTACAATCACTGTCCAAGTGTCCTCCAATCCTTTCCAATATAATTTTTATCGGTATCGATCGCAATAAGTACCTGATCATTACCACTCATATAGCCGGCATCATATTGGAAAGTAGTTATCTTATTATCATATTCGCCGATGTAAGTCAACTTTCCATTTTTGGTGTTATACCACCATACATTTTTCTTTGCACCACTGATCTTGGTCAGGTCGATCTGCATCGGACGGCCGGTATAGTTGTAGACCATCAGATAATCATTTCCCCGAGTGGCTATGGCACGGTCATAACGTTCACCGTTTACTCCGGCAATCACACTCTGATCGGGAATACGCTCGAAATAGGGAACACTCAACATCAGACTCTTCAAATATTTCATCTGATTGTATCCGGGATCTTTCAATGCATCCACCCATGTCTTTTTAGAACCGTCTGCTCCAAAAGCACCGATCACTCCGGGTTTAATGAACTGCATAATATCGTTATGACCATAAGTATGCCCGAATGAACCTGCAAAAACCGACCAATAAGCATAACGCCGCACATCACCATCATGCCAGCGAGTCTCATTCGGATCATGAAGTCCCTGGGGAATATCTTCATAGACCGGCTCACCGTCGATCACCGGTTTCATAGGTTTCATAGCCATACTGCGTTCTACAAAACGCCAGTTATCCTCTTCCGTATTTTCCTCAATCGGATAATCACCATCTCCCTTACGTTGTCCATAACGCCTGTGCCCACTCTGAAACATATTGAAATCCAACCAGTCCGCATTATTAAACCATGCAGCCGAAGTGGTTCTTCCCCGTGGATGGAAAGTCATCAGATGATGAGTATCAATGTCCCGGATAGTACGAGCCAACGCTTCCCAAACATCCGTCTTCACATCTCCGCGTATATCTCCACCGATCATCCAGACGATATTGGGTGCATCTTTATAGCGTTCTGCAAGAAATTTCCCATAGGCCTGTGCTTCTTTCACATTCATTAATCCGTCATCGACAGGTGTCCCCCAAATGCACACCATACCAATATAAATTCCTTTCTTCTCGGCTGTTTTGATAATATAATCCATATGATCCCAATAGCCGTAAACTCCTTTCTTGTCGATGTTTTTGAAATTAAATCCATCAGGCAATGAATATTGGCCGTATATATTGATGGAAGGAACCTGATTCATGGTCTGTATCTGCACCACATTATATCCGGCCTGTTTACAGTTCTCCAGATAATAAGCGGCTTCCTCCCGGTTCAGACATTCCGGCAGCAACCATCCTGTTTCTCCCAGCCAGAAGAACGGTGTGCCGTTTTCATGTTTCAGATAACGCCCCTCTTCCGAAACGACCAACCTCCCATTTTCCCATGGCAACCGTTCTCCCTTCTTTTGCGCAGCAACGTTCTCACCGAATAAAGACAAAGCCAATAAAACCAGCCAGCTAAAAAAAAACTCTTTTTTATCCATTAGTTGTTATATTACGTAATTATTTATGGTTTAACTTTTCATATTCGATAGCCGCAAGAATAAAACTTCCTACGGATTTAGGATCGTTCTCGATAACCGGTTCAGATATATAATATTCATAACTTCCGTCCCGATATACCGGTTCGCCACCCAACCCGGCTACCGCACAGCAATTCGTTATCGTATAAGAGCCATCCTGCTCCTCTTTGATGAACTCCTTCAACATACCGTTGAAAGCCCTGTCTGTCATCGTTTTATAATCCGTAGAGATATATCCTTCACGAATAGCCTTACTAAAGAAATAGACAAATAAAGCAGTAGCCGAAGACTCTAAATAATTTCCTTCGCTGCCACCTTTGTCGATTACCTGATACCACACGCCCGTCACCGGATCCTGATATTTTACTAATGAAGCCGCCAGACCGTTGATCAATGTCAATATCGTATCTCTTCCGGCCGTTTTTCCGGGCAGATAATCGAGTACATCTACCAAAGCAGCAGCATACCAACCGATACTACGGCTCCAGAAGTTCGGTGAGCACCCCGTCTCCTTATCAGCCCAAGCCTGCTCACGGCTTTCGTCCCAGCCATGATAATACAATCCGGTGGCAGGATCATACGTTTTACGGGCTATCAAAGTGATCTGATTCACGACATCGGCAAATACTGTCGTATCACCAAACACCGTCCCATATTGTGACAGATAAGGAGAAGCCATAAAAATTCCGTCCAGCCACATTTGGTGAGGATACCTCTGTTTGTGCCAAAAACCGCCTTCCCGGGTACGGGGTTGTTCCGCCATCTGCTTGCGCAACGTGTCCATCGCTATTTTATACCGACTATCGCGTGTGCGTTCATAAAAATCAAACAATATCTTTCCCGGATTCACATTATCAATATTAAATGAAAGATAATTCATCGTCCGTATCCTTCCGCTTTCATCAATCAGACTATCGGCATAGATCTTTGCATATTCGTAATAAGTACTGTCTCCTGTATGTTTCCACAGCTCAAGCATAGACTTTACCACCAGTCCGTGTGTATATCCCCACCGGGGTTTCTTTGCTTTCTCGATCATCCAGGGCTCCGGGAAACGTTGTATCTCCGAACGCGCCATTTTTACACTCCAAGTCTCTTTTTCCTCTTTTCCACCATTCGTACAGGATATGAAACCTCCGATCAGCAAGAGAGGAATTATCCATTTAATCATCTTTTTATCCATATTTGTCATCTGATTTATTTACCAATAATCCTATATTCTTTTCCCGGCTCTGTATGCAAATCGTACAAATAGGTTTCAGGTAAGTTCACTTCATGAAGTTTAGCTTGTACATTAATCAATGGAGCCGCTATTTCAGGAGTACGATACAGGGGATTCGGATTATTCCCTTCCGCCGGTTGCAACCCCTCTCCGGTCAATCGATTCAAGGAACGCAACCGACAGTTTCCACCGTGTCGTGAACGGATAACTACCTGCTCTACTTTTCCTTTTTTCCACCGGATATCCATTTCAAAGCCACCGCGCGCCACGATACCCTTTATTTCTCCCTCTTCCCATACATCCGGAAGAGCAGGAAGCAGATAAATAAAACCATCATGACTCTGCATCAACATCTCCACAATACCGGCAGTACATCCGAAATTCCCATCGATCTGAAAAGGCGGATGAGCATCAAACAGATTAGGGTACGTACCTCCTTTTTTCTTTTCATTCCGTACAAGAGTCAGTTGTTCTGTAATCAGTTTATAAGCATGATTCCCATCGAGCAAACGTGCCCACAAGCAAACTTTCCAGCCCATACTCCATCCTGTAGACGGATCTCCGCGATGAATCAACGAAGTACGTGCCGCGTCAAACAATTCAGGAGTGCGATACGGTGATATTTGGTTACTGGGAAATAAACCATACAGATGAGAAACATGCCGGTGAATATCATCCGGATCATCCCAATCGAACATCCATTCCTGCAACTGCCCCCAACGGCCGATTTGCATAGGTGGCATCTCCTTCAGGCGTTCTTCCAAATGACCGGCATATTCAGTATCGACTCCCAACAACCGGGCAGTAGCAATGATTGATGTCCATAAATCAAATACCAACTGATTATCCATGGTACACCCGGCAGCAGTCGTGGCTTTACCACCGCTTCCGGCATGCGTGTTCTCCGGAGAATTGCTCGGACACACCACTAACCAGTTATGCAACGGCTCTTTCACCATAGTTTCATCAAAAAAACGCCCCGCCTCTTTCATAATAGGATAAGCCGAACGTAAAAACTCTACATCGCCCGTATACAGATATCGCTCCCACAAGTGCCGGCAAAGCCAAGCTCCACCCGAAGGCCACATTCCCGAAGGTGCTTTATCCAAAGGACCGGTAATCCGCCATATATCCGTATTGTGGTGAAGTACCCATCCTTTCGCACCATACATGATTTCGGCCGTCTCCTTTCCAGTCTCGCTAACTTCACGCGTCATCCGAAACAACGGTTCATGGAGTTCACTCAAATTGGTCACCTCGGCAGGCCAATAATTCATCTCCACATTAATATTACAAGTGTATTTGCTATCCCACGAAGGGAAAAGTTTATCATTCCATATTCCTTGCAAATTGGCCGGTTGTCCGCCCGGTTGGGAAGAACAGATCAGCAAATAGCGGCCAAACTGAAAATAGGTGGCCACCAAACCGGCATCATGGGTTGTTTTAAATTTTTCTACCCGCTTATCGGTAGGAAACTGCTCCGTACTCCCCGTTCCCAGATTTAAACTGACACGATCCATATACGCTTTGAAAAAATCGATATGAGACTGCTTTGCTTCCGTATAGTTCTTTTGCATAGCCTTCTCCAAATACTGTCTGGCACGTTCCACTTGATCAGCGCTGATATCCTTGTAATTGATGAAGTTGGTGGCAAGCGAAACATATACAACTGCTTCATCGGCCCCTTCCACCGTGAGAACGCCATCTCTACATGAAACGGCGCCACCCTGTACCCTTGTGGCCAAACGTCCCTGAAATTCGACTTTCCCTTTCAACCCTTCATGACACGAAGACACTCCGGAGAGCGTGACACATTCTCCATCCGTATCAACCAATGCATCCTGATGGGGCGTAGTCAACACGGCATTAAACGTTATCTTTCCGGGTCTATCGGCTGTCAACCGTACCATGATCACCTGATCGGTAAACGAAGTAAACATTTCACGCAGGTAATTAACATCGTCTACCCGATAGCCTACCTTCACACAGGCCGAATCCAAGTTTAGCTCCCGATAATAATCCCGATACCGTGTATGCCCGGGAAACGAAATACGCAGATCTCCGAAACTTTGATAAGGCATACCGGAATTTGTTTTAGACATTACTTTTTCTGTGGCAAGTGTTTGCGCTTCCAAGTATTTACCGGCAAAAACCAATTCCCTTACTTTCGGAATATACTTCAACCCTTCCGGATTTGCATTATTATTAGGACGACCGGCCCAAAGAGTTTCTTCATTCAACTGTAACTGTTCCACAGCCGGATTTCCAAATACCATAGCACCCAAACGCCCGTTTCCCAAAGGCAAAGCCTCTGTCCATACCTGAGCCGGACGGTCGTACCATAATTTATGTTCCTGTGCGGAAAGCCACTCAAAAGAGATCGCCAGTAAAAGGCAAAAGCTTATCGATATTCTTTTCATGTATATGTGGTAGTATAATTCTATATCGAATAGACGCAAATACCGGTATTTTGTACTTATTCCGCATAAAAAAAGTAAATAGAGACAGTACAAGAGATGCTTATAATACGTCCTTTAGCAAAAGTAAAATCAAACGATATGGGAAAGATAAACATGCATTCCTGGATACAGGAAAAGATCGATACCCCTCAACGATGTGCCATTCCCATCATGACACACCCGGGTATCGAGTACATTCATAAAACTGTACGCGATGCCGTCACTAACGGACAAATACACTATGAAGCCATACAGGCACTGTGCGACCGATACCCGTCTGCCGCAGTCACGGTAATCATGGATCTCACGGTAGAAGCAGAGGCTTTCGGTGCGGAAATTGTTTTTCCGGAAGACGAAGTTCCCAGTGTAAGCGGACGTCTGCTTCGTGATGAAGCAGCCATTGAATTATTGGAAGTCCCCGCTCTAAACAAAGGACGGATTCCCCAATATTTGAAAGCCAATATGCTGGCGGCGGGACACATTACCGACCGGCCTGTATTTGCCGGTTGCATAGGTCCCTATTCATTAGCAGGACGACTTTACGACATGTCCGAAATCATGATGCTCATTTATATCAATCCCCAAGCCGCCATCACATTATTGCACAAATGTACAGACTTCATACTCCGCTATTGCATGGCTCTGAAAGCTACCGGAGCCAATGGTGTCATCATGGCCGAACCGGCTGCCGGATTATTGTCCAATGAGGATTGTATGCAATACTCGTCCATATTCATTAAAGAGATAGTCGACAAAGTGCAGGATGAATATTTCTCTGTGATACTACACAATTGCGGAAATACCGGAAACTGTACGGCAGCCATGGTTTATACCGGATCGGCAGGCTACCATTTCGGGAATAAAATCGACATGGCAGATGCATTGAAAGAAGTTCCTTCCCGGACATTAGCCATGGGAAATCTTGATCCGGTAAGTTTATTCAAGGCCGCTACGCCTGAAAAGATGAAAGCGGAAACCTTGCACTTGTTGAAAGAAACCGAAAAGTACCCTAATTTCGTCCTTTCTTCCGGTTGCGATATTCCTCCTTGTACACCATCTGAAAACATCGATGCTTTTTATGAGGCACTAAAAGAGTTCAATCAAAACAGATAACCCAGAAAATGATTGAACAACAACTCACTCTTTCCGATTTGCCTGTCTCATCATCCGAAATCTACGAGATGATGGGATATGGCAATCAAACGGTTCCTGAGCCGGAAATAGAAGCAGAGACACAAAAGTTGCTAAAACAAATTTCCGCCATTGCCCGTCCGTCTTTTCTTTTTTTTAGTATAAACGGACAATTAGACACAATGAAAGAGACATTAACCGTGGAGCATATCACCTTTCATTTAGGAAAGATCATAACCCGGCAATTAAGAAAATCGGAAAGTTTTGTTTTTTTTGTTGCCACAGCAGGCTACGATTTCGAGCGGTTTCAACAAACATTGCGGCAGGAGAACGATCCCTTAAAAAACTATATTGCCGATACAATAGGTAGCGTCATTGCCGAAAAGACAGCAGACTGTATGGAGCTTGCATTAGAAAAGTACATTGCCTCCCAAGAGTGGAAACATACCAACCGGTTCAGTCCCGGCTATTGCGGATGGCACGTTTCCGAGCAGCATCTTCTTTTCTCCTTATTTCCATCCCCTCATCCTTGTGGTATCCACCTCTCGGATTCCAGCCTGATGATTCCTATCAAATCGGTAAGCGGAATCATCGGAACTGGTTCCGCCGTACATAAAGTTGACTATACCTGCGGTCTGTGTACTTACGATGCATGCTATCGCCGGAAAAAGAAATAACAAAACAGGCTATGAATGCCCATTGAAAAAAAGATAAAGCCCCAACATGACAACAGCAAGCAATACCCATGCCACAACCACCCCTTTCGATGTTTTCTCCATCACCTGTTTTATATCAAACACCTGTTTTGAAGAACGTTTATCAAACAGACTGATTAATACCATACCCATACTGATAATTACAAACAGATAGAATGATAACATCATGAAATGAGGCCAAAACGAATATTGTCCGACAGGAAATACCCATAAATAAAGGACACCGACTCCGATGCTGAAAACTGTTCCCAAGGTCAAAGCCAGATTCGCCGCCAACGTAGTAGTACGTTTCCAAAATACACCAAGCAAAAATACTGCTGCCATCGGAGGAGCGATAAATCCTAATACAGACTGGAATATATTGAATAAATTCAATCCCTTGATGCTATCGATGGCAACTGTAATAACCACAGACAACAAAGCACCAACCAACGTCACAACATGCCCTGTACGGATAATCTCCTTCTGACTGGCCTCCGGGTTGAAGTTTTTCACATATATATCCATTGTGAACACCGTGCTCAATGCATTCAGAGCCGACCCGATAGTGCTTACCAGCGCCGCCGTCAACACCGCCAGAACCAAGCCCACCATACCGGTCGGAAACAAATTCGTCACCATAGTCATATACGCCTCATCCGGATTGGCTAACTCCGGATAAAGTGCCAGACACAAAATACCGGGCAAAATATACAAAGGAACATCCAATATCTTCAACCATCCTGTAAAATTAGCTCCTTTCTGACCCTCTTTCAGATTCTTTGCAGCCAGAACCGGTTGTACCATCGACTGATCCGTACACCAGAACCAGACCCCCATAATGGGATACCCCAATATAATGGGAAGCCAAGGGAAAGCCGGATCATCCTTCGACAAAAACAGATTCCAGTAATTTGCCGGTACGGCATCCACCAGCGCGTCAATCCCCCCGACCTTGTATATTCCTGCAACTGTAAGTGTTGCCGACACAAAGATCAACAACAGCATTTGATATACATTGGTATAAGCCACCGCCTTTAATCCGCCCGCCATCGTGAAAAATGCAGATATAACCAATAGAATCAATGCTGATTGCCACATCGGTATATCAAAGACCTGCCGGATCAAAACTCCGCCGGCAAACAAAGTCAACGCCAGCCAAGAAATCAAAATAGTAACAATGGTGTACCAAGCCAGAATATTACGGGTAGACTGCCCGAAGCGGTATCCCATAAACTCCGGCAAAGTGGATACATGCATTCCTAAATATCGTGGAGCAAAAACAAAAGCCAATAAAGCAATAAATACAAAAGCATACCAAGCATAATTGCCTGATACAATGCCGGTAGTGAAACCGGCACTGGCCGAGGCAATCAGCATGGAAGGCCCCACATTGGTTCCCCACATGGAAAAACCGATGTGATGCCATTTCAATGAGTTCTCTGCAAGAAAAAGACTGCTCCCTTTCTTCCTTTTCAGGCTGGCCCATATTCCAATCGCTACTAATATTAAAAAATAAGTGATCAGGATACCCCAATCCAGCGTATCTAAAAATTTAACATGCATCATTCCGGTCGGTATTAAATAAAAAGTTCTACATCATTTATCTATTGACGATGAAGGCTCATCAATTCCTTTGCCACGGAAACAGCCGTGTTGGCATTGTCACTATATCCGTCGGCCCCTATTTCGTCGGCAAATCCCTGGCTGACAGGTGCCCCGCCAATCATCACTTTAACCTGCCTGCGAATACCGGCAGCCTCCAACGCATGTATTACCTCTTTCATATACGTCATGGTAGTGGTCAGCAACGCACTCATACACAAAATATCCGCATGATTATCTTTCACAGCCTCAACAAACTTATCACACGATACATCTATACCGATATTAATCACTTCAAATCCACAGCCTTCCAACATAGAAGCTACCAAATTCTTGCCGATGTCATGCAAATCTCCTTTCACCGTACCGATCACAACTTTACCAATTGTAGTAGAAGCCGTTCCTTGCAACAATGGTTTCAATAATTCCAAAGCACCTTTCATCGCACGACCGGCCATCAACAATTGGGGAACAAAAGCCTTACCGTCCTGAAAACGCTGTCCTACTTCTCCCATCGCCTTTATCATATATTTATTTATGATTTCCTGGGGAGCAACCCCATCGGCAATAGCCTGTTTCGTCACTTCCACGGCAGATTCCAGCCTTCCGCCTACAATAGCGTCGAACAACGCTTGCAGAGCCTCGTCACAGCTTCCGAATTTACTTTCGACGTATACTCTTCCACTATCTTCATGGCTTGTTCCACCTCTTTTTCATTATGAAAATCCATCTCGATATGCACCCCGTCACCACCGATGGCATCGAGTAAGGGTTTCAACTCGTCAAGTGTAACCCAACAAGCCATCACACTCTTACCGGCAGCCAATATTTTTCTATACAGATCGTACCACTTCGGCGAGCCTCCCTGCGGTTCGCCTACCCCCGGCGTCCATTGAATAGCATTCAGTTCGTCTATCTCAAGCAAAGCAGGCAGATGGTGCATCGCTCCTACTCCATCCAAATGATACAACGTATACTCGATTTTTCGACATTGCTCCCGGATAAATGGTTGCACGAAACGACGATAATCATCTTCACTGATCATAGTCGAAATATCGCTTTGCAGTTTAGTCATCTTACCCGGTGCCCACGATGAGAAATAACAGAAAGCCATTTCATCTCCTTCACGGATAATATCGTATAATTCATCGAATACCTTAAAATAGATATCATTGATTTGCTGCATCTGATGTTCCAATACCTCCGGCTGCATGACGGTATCCAGCAAAACTTTGTCTGTACCTTTTAAAGCGGCCAGCACATCGAGCCCTTCCATCAAATCGGGCATACCTACATAGTAATGTCCGGCAGCTTTCTTTTTACAAGCCTTTAAAAGCTCTTTATGCAATATCCAGTTGGGATGCTCCGAATTAAAAACAATATCCTCTTTGAAGTCCGGATCGGGATGTATCCAAATCGTATCCTCCCCCCCTTCGAACACACCTCCCAAAATAGCGGCTAACGAACCAGGTCCCAACTGCGTATTGGCTACGGGAAGCATATCCGCCATCAAACTGCTGTGAGCCACATACCAATCCAGATATCCGGCTCTCCATTCCGGATCAAACCACTTTTGATTCAGATCCACGGGGGGGAGAGGAGTTGCCACCCCGGCATGCGGTTCCACTCCTTCCTGAAAGTGTTCCCACATATTTAATACGATTCCTTTATGATTCCACCAATCCAAATAATGCTGTTTGGTCTCTTCTAAATTGCTTTTCCAAGTTTTCATACACTCTGCCAATGTTTTATGAATGTTAACGATCTGCCCAAAATCCCCTATAGGCATCGTCTATTTTTACCAATATACTTTTACTCAAATCCATCTCATCCGTACAATCCACCTCTTCAGGATACATCGGAATAGTAGCGCCTTTACGTACATATACAGGCATTTCTTCAAGAGGAACGTCTACCTTCTTCAGCCAACACTCCCCTTCAAAACATTCACCAGTAAAGAAGTTTACCCATTCTCCTTTAGGAAGATAAACATCCCGGCATCCCTCACCATTCATAACCGGAGCTACCAGAAAATCATCACCAAAGTAATACTCATCATCTATATGCCAACAAAGCTTATCCTCCGGATGATGGAAAATCAATGCACGCAATACCGGATAGCCGGTACGGGTTGCCTTTTCACTTTGCTCCATAATATAAGGAATCAATGCATATCGCAGTTTCCACCATTTCTTTACAATCGAAGCAATCGCCGGATAACTCCAAGGTTCCCGTTTGCTGGTCCCATGATAACGAATGTGCGATGAGAAAACTCCGAACTGCGTCCACCGCACATATATATCATCAGAAACGGGAGAATTCATAAAATCGGGCAAGCTGTGAAAGCCCGGCACATCGTGACTCCAAAAAGCAAACCCCGAAAGTCCGAAATGCAACCCTCCTTTTAGAGAACCTGCCATTCCGTCCCATGTACTGGCCGAATCTCCACCCCAATGAAGCGGATAGCGTTGGCAACCGGCCCAGGCAGCTCTCGCCCACACAATACCGTCACCAGTCACTTCCTTGGTAATTTCATAAGCTGCCTTTTGATAAAGTAATGCATATAAATTATTCAGCAATTCGGGTGTCATGCCGTAATAGGCCGCATCCATATGAATATTCTCTCCAAAATCGGTTTTAATGCATACCACTCCCATATCGAGCAGTTTTTTCAACAATCCTTTATACCATCCGACTGCCTTCGGATACGTAAAATCAATAGTACCGGCATAATCGAGCGCTGAAAAGTTCGACCCCTCCGTATCCTGTTTCTTCGTCAACGGACCGATAAAACGATTGGCTTTCGCTTCCTCTATCTGTTCGGCATCATCTGCCACATAAGGCAATTGCCAAAGAGACACCCGGTATCCTCTTTCTTTCAATCGCCGGATAAAGTTCTCCGGTTGCGGAAAACGTTCTTCATTAAATTTCCATTCACATAACCAGTCGGTTTTAAACCACCCCGTATCCAGATGAATAACATCACAAGGATAATGTTCGGCACGCATACGGTCACAAATAGTATTTACTTCGTCCGCACTAAAATAAGTCATACGACTCATCCATACTCCATAACTCCAAAGCGGCAACATTGGCGGAAAACCGGTCAAGCAACGATACCCGTAAAGAATTTCCTCCGGCATATCTCCACCGATCAGAAACACATCCAATTGTGCCTGATCATTCAGAAATTGTACCGAGCGTGTAGAGTGATCGGCTAATGAAAGTTTACAATGTGAACTGGTATGATAAAATACTCCATACATCCGGCTCGACAGATAGAAAGGTATATTTTTATAAGCACGGCGGTTATTTACACCTTGTCCGTCCTGATTCTTCAACTGAAACGTATGCCCGCTCAAATCCATCTTATAAAAACGTTCGCCTGTACCGGCAAATGCTTCATCGGGCAAACATTCGAATGAAACGGTAGCCCGTTCCTTACGCCCGTTCTTTGTGCAATATGCCAAAGGAAGAGCATCATGTCTCGGAGGAGAAAAATGATCATAGGCACTGAGCCGGACCGACTTCTTGGTATCCGGGTAAAAAGTAATATCCAACGTTTCCTGCGGGGGCGGAAGCAGATTGCTCCAATGCTCAAGTACAGGTTCGCGCAAATTGATAAGGGCACGCAACTGACCATCTTCATCACATACACTCCACAAACCGTGATCCTCACTCACTGTCAGCGGTACCTTACGAACGTCGGAAGCCATTTTCAACATTTCTGTCTCCTCCTCCCAATCGGCCTCTCCCAACCCAGTATATAAACGAAGGATATGGGGCGAATAATAACGGATTTTCAGCGTATATTCTTTCCGTGAAACATTCACGTCCGCAGCCATATCGTTTGAAAGCATTTGTTTCTGAAAAGGAACAGTCAAATATATATCCCCCCCCTTTTCATAGATAGAAGTAGGTTTACAAGCTTTCCAAAGGGATTCGTCGGTCTTCAGTTCGGTATCGAAATCCAGAAAATCGAACAAATGATAATTAGTTTGTTTCATGG
>OGEM01000846.1_pt1 | contig 16542 bp, 12 predicted proteins | sample 1570741 | NCBI WGS metagenome assembly OGEM01 (sample SAMEA2582141, study PRJEB24529) | metagenome | biome: Human gut stool | place: China | collected 2011
ATTTTAATAAAGAATAAAGGAGGTAGAGATGATAGAGATTAAAGAAAAAGTAATAAATTACATGAAGAAGAATAATTTTATCGGGATTGTTTTGAAAAAAGAGATTCAAAGCTTTGGATGAGCAGGTTGTCGTGATGTAATTCAGGGTGAATTCATAAAAGATATGCAAGAGATAAAAGATAAAAATTTTGGGTATGAAATTATTGAAGTTGATGGAATAAAAGTGCTTATTCCTGAATACTTAAAAGGAATTAAAGAGATAAGAATATCATCTCTCTTTAGTGTATTTTCTAAATTAATGATTTTAAATGTAGAAATAGATAGCTTGTAATCTCTCCAATAAAAAACATTTGTAATTTTATGTAGTAAATGGTAGAATATAGTAAAACATTTGTAATTTTTAGGGGGAATATTTTGAAGTTTGTAAAAGATTATAATAAAACTGCAATAATTTATGATGGGAAAGAAATTAGTTATAAAGAGGCTATTGTTAAATCTAAAATCTTTTCTCAAGAGTTTCCTATTGAGAATGAAGATAAGGTTATAATATTTATGGAAAATAGACCAGAGCTTTTTTACTCTTTTTTAGGAACATGGGATAAGTTAGGAACTTGTGTTTGTTTAGATGCTTCACTTAGTGGAGAGGAGTTAGTTTACTATATAAATGACTCTGACTCAAAATATATCTATACATCTAAAGGAAATCTTCCAAAAGTGCAAAAAGCTCTTGAAATTTCAGGAAAAACTTTAGGGATAGCTGTTGTAGATGAAATAGAGGATAAAGAGTTTGATGGTGAGCTTGTAATTAATGCTCCAGCTCCTGAAAATGTAGCTCTAATGCTTTATACTTCAGGTACTACTGGAAATCCTAAAGGTGTAATGCTGAAATTTGATAATATTTTAATAAATGTTGAAGGGCTTGATAAATACAATATGTTTGTTCAAGAAGATATTGTCTTAGCACTTCTTCCTATGCATCATATCTTTCCATTATTAGGGTCAGGAGTTATTCCTTTAGCTAAGGGAGCAACTATTGTATTTTTAAAAGAGATGTCATCTCAAGCTATGGTAGATGCTTTTCAAAAGTATAAGGTAACTATGATGATAGGAGTTCCAAGACTTTGGGAGATGTTGCATCAAAAAATTATGGAAAAGATAAATGCTAGTAAAGTAACAAAGGGTATCTTTAAACTAGCTGAAAAAATTGATAATATCAGTTTTAGTAAAAAGATATTTAAAAAAGTTCATGACAATTTTGGTGGAAATTTAAGATTTTTTGTATCTGGAGGTTCTAAATTAGATCCTAAAATTACTAGAGATTTTCTTACTTTAGGTATAAAAATTTGTGAAGGATATGGAATGACTGAAACAGCTCCTATGATCTCTTTTACTCCGTTAAATGAGATTATGCCAGGATCAGCAGGTAAGATTTTACCAGGAATTGAAGTTAAAATAGCTGATGATGGAGAGATTATAGCTAGAGGTAGAAATGTAATGAAGGGATATTACAAAAGACCTGAGGCTACTGCTGAAACTATTGATAGAGATGGATGGATACACACAGGGGATCTTGGAGAGATTAAAAATGACTACCTATATGTTACAGGTAGAAAAAAAGAGATGATAGTTTTATCTAATGGTAAAAATATCAACCCTATTGAGATAGAACAATGGATAATGGGAAAAACAAACTTGATTCAAGAGATTGTTGTAGCTGAAATCGATTCAGTTTTAACAGCTGTTATCTATCCAAACTTCCAAAAGATCTCTGAGGAAAAGGTTACTAATATTAAGGAAACTTTAAAATGGGGAGTTATTGATTCATATAATGGAAAAGCTCCTAACTATAAAAAAATTCTTGATATTAGAATTGTTCAAGAGGAAATGCCAAAAACTAAGATAGGTAAAATTAGAAGATTTATGATACCTGAGATGTTAAAAGGTAAGGATAATGAAAATATTGTAATTGAAGAGCCAAAATTCGAAGAGTATACAATGTTAAAAGATTATCTTGTAAAAGTTAAGAAAAAACCTGTAACTCCTTTTGCACATATTGAGCTAGACTTAGGAATGGACTCACTAGATATGGTTGAGCTTCTTACATATTTAGAAAGTACATTTGGAATTAAAGCATCTGAAGAGCTTATAATTGAAAATTCCACAGTTGAAAAATTAGCTGAATATATTAAGGAGAATAGAGGAGAAAATGTAATTGAAGAGGTAAATTGGAAAGAGTATCTAAATAAAGATATTGATGTTGAGCTTCCAAAATCTAATATTGTTACAAAGATAGGTAAAGTTATTTTATGGATAGTTTTCAAACTGTATATTAGAGTAAAAAAAGAGGGAGCAGAGAATATTACAATAGATCCTGTTATCTATGCAGGAAATCATCAAAGTTTTTTAGACGCTTTCTTGTTTAACCATGTTGTCCCTACAAATGTGTTAAACAATGTTTATTATCTAGCTAAGGTAAAACATTTCTCAAAAGGGTATATGAAAACTCTTGGAGAAAATTCAAATGTAATATTAGTTGATATTAATAAAAATTTAGGAGAGGTTCTTCAAACTCTAGCTATGGTATTGAGAAGTGGAAAAAGTGTAGCTATATTCCCTGAAGGAGCTAGAACTAGAGATGGTAAGATGTTAGAGTTTAAAAAAGCTTTTGCTATACTAGCTAAAGAGTTAAATATACCTATTGTTCCTTTCGGAATTAAAGGAGCTTTTGAGGCATTCCCTTCAAACTCTAAATTCCCTAAATCATCTAATGTAGAGATTAGATTCTTTGAAAGAATTGAACCAAAGGATATGAGTTATGAGGAGATTGTTGAAAAAACAAGAGATTGTATATCTAATTGGGTAGAGAGATAAATAAAAAAGAGTTGTTAAATCATTTTCGATTTTTCAACTCTTTTTCTATTTCTAATCCCTTTTTCCCTTATAGCCCTTTTTAAATACCTGTTATTTTTTTAAGATCATTACATATAAATTGTGCCTTTGCTCCAAAAATAGCTTGAACACCATTGCTTCCTACTTTTAAAACCCCTGAAGCTCCTAGAGATTTTAAAGCATTCTCATTAACATTTTTAGTATCTTTTACCTCTACTCTCAATCTTGTGATACAAGCATCTAGAGAGATTAAGTTATCTTTTCCTCCTAATGCTTCAAGTACCCCTACTGCAAGTTCATCACTTTTAATCTCTTTTTCATTTTTAACTTCACTTGTCTCAACTTTTTCTCTTCCTGGAGTCATTAGATTAAATTTTCTAATTGCAAATCTGAAACCAAAATAGTAGATTACAGATAGGCATAAACCTACAATAATTACCATATACCAGTTAGTTTCAAAACCTGTTGTACCTGGTAAAACTCCAAAAGCTATATAATCAATAAATCCTCCTGAAAAAGTCATACCTATTCTTACATTAAATAGATTCATTAGCATAAAAGAAAGCCCAGCAAAAATACAGTGAATTCCATAAAGAATAGGAGCTACAAATAGGAATGAAAACTCTAATGGTTCTGTAATTCCTGTTAAAAATGCTGTTAAAGCTCCAGAGAAAAGAATTCCCCCTACAATTTTTTTATTTTCAGGTCTAGCTTCTTGATACATTGCAAGAGCTGCTGCTGGTAAACCAAACATCATAAATACAAATTTTCCTGTTAAGAATTTTCCAGCTCCTTGATATGTAGCACTTGAAAAATTAGTAACTCCATCTCTAAGCATAGCAAACCAAATTGCTTGGTCTCCATTAACTATCTCTCCAGCCTTATTTGTATACTCACCAAATTGATACCAGAAAGGTGCATAGAATATGTGATGAAGTCCAAAAGGAATAAGAGCTCTTTCAATTACTCCAAAGATAAAAGTTGATACATTTGTATTAACTTCATTTGCAAGATATGAAAGATGAGCTAACCCTGTTTGTACAGGTTGCCATATAATTGGCATTGCTAAACCTACTAAAAAAGCAATTATTGCTGTAACTATTGGAACTAATCTCTTTCCAGCAAAGAAACCTAAAAATTGAGGTAACTCAGTTTTATAAAATTTATTATAACATATAGCAGCTATAACCCCTGCTATTAGTCCTCCAAACACTCCTGTTTGTAGAGTAGGAATCCCTAACACCATAGCATAAGAGGCATCTCCAGCTGCTAATCCTGCTGCTGCCCCTGACACAATTCCCATTGTTGTATTCATAATCAATATAGCTACTACTGCTGATAGAGCTGCAACTCCATCTCCTCCAACTAAACCGATAGCTGCTCCTATTGCAAAAAGTAAAGGAAGGTTACTAAAAATTACCTGTCCTGCTTGCTCCATTAAAGGATATTGTAGCTTATTTCCAAAAGCAAGAAATAGTCCTGCTGCTGGAAGAATTGCAACTGGTGTCATTAAAGCTTTTCCAACTTTTTGTACTTCTGCAAAAATTTTCATTTCTTCCTCCTTAAGTTTTTGTTTTATATTTCTGATAATAATCTTTTTTTAAAAAAATGTCAAGTTTTTTTCGAATAAAATGAGCTTTTTTAAATTAGAAGATGTTATATTAGAATAAGTTGATTTTTTTTGATAAATATAGTATTATCTAATTAATACTATATTTATTTAAGTGTGGTGAAGTCAAAAAATTGGAGAAAGAAAAAGAATTACAGATACAGCGTTTCAAAATAATTGAGCCTTTTTTAAGAAAAGAAAAAAAGTTAAAAACTATCGAAGAGGAGAGTGGGGTCTCTTATGCTACTCTTAAAAGATGGGTTAATGCTTATAAAAAAAATGGAGTTTTGGGGTTAGATAAAAAACAGCGTACCGACAAAGATTCATTTAGAAAAGTAGATAATAAAGGGATTAAAATTATAGAGGAGTTTTGTCGTGAGTGTGAGGAAACAAAGATTTCACAACTATACTCTATTTTTGTAAAAAAGCTATCTTCAAAATATAATATAAGTTATCCAACTTTTTATAGAATAGTTAGTAATCTTGATGGTTTTTTTAATAAAACTACCTCTTTTCATTTGAAAAAAATAAAAAAAGAAAATAATATAGAGTTATAAAATAAATGTATTTTTTTTATAAAATTGATGTCTAAATAGTGAAAAAGATATGTTGTATTTTTATCTAACTAGTGTAGCAATAGACTTTTAAGATAATATTAATGTTATAATTGGAGTGTTTAAGAGCAAAAATGTTCTAAAACACTTTTTTTTATGGGAGGAGTTAAGTTGAAAATTTTATTATTTATATTGTTGAGTTTCTATTCTTTTGCTTTTGAATTTAGTCCTATGGGATTTGATAAAAGACTAGATACAGGAGAAGGATATGGAGAGTTTCAATATACAAATTCAACTTTAGATGTTCAAAGATATAAAATATCAATTTTGGACAATGGAAAAGATAATAACATTTCACAATATGTCAGTGTTTATCCTAAAATTTTAACAGTGAAGCCTAAAAGTGTTGGGGTTATAAAGGTTTATGTACAAACTCCTCCTACTTTAAAAAAGGGATTGTATGGTTTTATTCTTAGAAGCGAGGGAGTACCTGTTCCATTTTTACAAAAAAGAGAGAGTGGGAAACTTACTCCAGCAGTTTCCATGAAAACAGCAGTTAATTTAGAAATGCAAGCATATGTAGGAGAAGTAGGAAATGAGTTTGAAATTAGTAATGAAAAAATAGTTACCAAAGAGACAAAAGATGGAAAAAATAAAAAATATTATACAGCTAAGCTAAAAAATAAAAACGGTAGAGGTTATGAATTAGGAGTATGTTTTTTAGATTCTGTAGGAAGTATAATCTCTGTAATTCCAAAGGGCAGATTAGGAAATAATGGAGAACTTACTCTTGAAGAGGAGATTCCTAAATTAGCTGAGTATATATCTTTTTATGATTATAACAACCAAGTATTCGTTTGCCAAAAAATAAGAATTATAATGTAAAGTTATAATAAATAAATTAAAAATCAAGGAGGAAGTAAAAAAAATGAAAAAAATGTTATTGGGGGTAAGTATCCTATCAACACTAGCTTTTGGAGCAAGTAATCCAGGTGATAGTATATCACAAGCAACATCAGGAACAGCAGCAGTTGGAGTACCTATGGAGGTAAGAGTAGAAATTTTACCAGCATCAGACAAATTAGTATTAGTGGATGAGAATAATAAGTTAATTGATAAACTTATATTTGACCATGGAAAATTAGTAAAAGGAGCTGCAATAACTGATTCAACAGTTGAAAAAATAGTTAAATTAAAAAGGGCTGATGGACAGGCTCTTGGAAACTATAAAGTAACTTTTAAAGCTAAAAATTCTTCTGGGGCAGTAGTTAATATGAGTGATGAATTAGCATTAGTAGGACATGGAATGACTATTGATGAAAAGTTAAATTCTAAATTAAAATATAGAGATGGAGAAATAACTTTAGGTGGAACAGAAAAAGAGGTAGAAACTAAGGTACAATCTATAATAGAGGCAACAGTTTTAAATGGTTCTTCTATAAAAGAGGGATTATATGTAGGAACTGGAACATTTGAAGCGGAAGTTAAACAACAGTAAAATAGATTAAAATAAGGAGGAAGAGATTCCTCCCTATTTTAAATAAAAGGGAAGGTATAGAGATGTTTAGAATTTTAATTTTTTTATTTTTATCATTAAAAATATGGGCATATGTTAATATTACTCCATTAACTTTTGATAAAAGAATAGATGGAGAGGGGGGATATAAGGAATACACACTTTCAAACTCAAGCAAAAATATTACTAAATATAGAATATATATTGAAAAGAATAATAAGGAATATGATATGAGTGATTGGGTGGAATTTTTTCCTAAAATACTTACATTAAAGCCAGGAGAGAGTAAAAAAATTAAAGTCCTAATAACAGCTCCAAATGATAGTAGAGAAGGGGAATATACAACTAATCTATGTATCAAAGAAGTTGAAGTTCCTTTGAAAAATAAGGAGTTAAATATTTTAACTAATTTAAAAATAGAGTTAGCTGGTTATGTGGGAGATTTAAAACCAAAGATTGAGATAACAAATATTTATAGGGAAGATAAAAATTTGAAAATATCTTTTAAAAATACTGGAGAGATAAGACAACGCTTTGAAATATATTGTTTAGATTCCAAAGAAAAAGAGTTAGTTTATTTAGATAGAGTTAGACTTTTTTCTAAAGAGGAGAAAGAAGTTAAGCTTTTAGCTGAAAAAATAAAAGGAAAGCTTATTATATTAGCCCAAGATGGGAATACTGTTTTAGAAAAGAAAATAAGGAGATTTAAATGAAAAAAATAGATAAATTTTTATTTATTTTTCTTTTTTGTTTAAACTATATATTTTGTTATTCAAGTGATATTAACTATGAGGATTTAGAAGAGTTATTGAGAAATAATATTATCTCACAAGAAGACTATAATATTTTAATGGGAGAAAATAATCAAGAAACAACTGAAGGAATTTATGAGCTTAAGATAAATGGAGAGAGTAAAGCAAAGATTTATAAAGTTTTTGTAAAAAATAGGAAACTATATTTTCCATTAAAGAGTTTTTTTAAAAGTATAAATTTTCAAAATTATAGTTTTTCAGATGAGAATGAATTAAAAATATACTTGGGAGAAAATTTAAAGGAGATTATATTAACAAAAGAGGAATTAAAAGTTGATAAAGAGAGAACTAAAAAAATAGAAAAAGATGATATTATCTCTAAAGATGGGGAGTTATATTTAGCTGAAGATTTATTTAAAGAGATATTTTTAAGTAATTTAAGAATTGATAATAATAATTATATTGTAGGTATGTATTTAAATTTTCCAACTCCTGAAGAGATAAAAATAAGAACAGACAGAACTAAGGAAAAATTAGAGGAAGATAAAAATAAGAAAACTTTACAATATACAAATACACCTGAATTATTTGAGTTGGGATATTTGAGAACACAATTTTTGCAAACTTATGAAATATCTAAAGATGATGATACTAAAAAGAAAGATTGGGAAGGAAATTTAGAATATCAAGGAGCTTTTTTATATGGTCAATTGACTGCAAATTATGATTTAAAAGAAAAGAAGTTTCAAGATACAACTTTAAAATATAATGAGATTTGGGAAAAACATACTTTAGAAGTAGGAAATTATAGTGTAGGTAGTGAAAAAGCAAGAGAATGGGGAGTAAATTTTAAAAAAGATAAAGGGTATATTATTACATCAGATAAAACATATATTATAAAAGAAAATGTTCCAATAGGAAGTAGGGTAGAATTACTATATTTAGGATTTGCTATTGATGTACAAGATGAAAAAAATGGAAGTGTAGAATTTAAAAATTCAGAAATAAAGAGTAATAGAGAATACACATTAAAAATTTACGAACCTTCAGGGAATATTATTCTAAAGAAGATAAGTACAACTAGTGATTACAATCAACAAAATAAGGGGCAGTTTGAATACAATATAAATCTAAGAGAAGATGATGAGAGTAAAAAGGTTAGAGCAAATTCAAAAATTTATTATGGATTGACTGACAATTTAACTTTTGGATTAGGATATGACAAAGAGATAGAAAATTTAAATACTAGATATGAATATATTGAGAATGGTAGTTTAGAAGCTATTTATAATGATACTTTTTTTAGCTATCCATATGTTTTAAGCTATGAGGATAAAAGGGTATTTATAAAAATATATGATAAGGATAGAAAGAAAAATACTAAAGACAAAAACAGTAAACACTTTAAAGGACAGATAGATATAAATAAATTAAGGTTAAAATTTGAAAATGACTTTAAAGAAAAATATTATGAAGAAAAGAGAGATGAAAATTATACAGTAGAGTATAGACCTTTTAAATCATTAGAATTAGGATATGAATATGATAAAACATATTATTATGATGGTTCTGAAAAAAATAATTCTAAATATAAAGTAGGTTACTCGAAAAGTTTTAAATCTCTGTTGTGGACTGCTGAATATGAAAAATATATAAATGATAAATCTGAATATAATCTAAATGTTTATTACAATGGATTTAGAAATCACTCTGTAAGATTGGAAAATAGCTGGACAAATGATGGGAAAGATTATGAAGTAGGACTAACTTTATTTTCAAATACTAATAAGACATTTGATTATACTTTTGAGGCTAGGTACTCTGAAAAAACAAAAGAGGCTTTTACTTTTAGGTTTAATATGAAACTTAATGATTGGTTTACTTATGAAGGAAATTTTGATAAATTAGGAAATCAAAAACATAAAGTAGGGGTAGATAAAATATTTGATTTAAAACATCCTTTAGAAAAGGTAGAGACACTAGATAGTTGTAGAGTAAAAATTATTACATTTATAGATTTGAATGATAATAATATCTGTGATGAAGATGAGCCAAGAATAGATAATGTTAAAGTAAAAGTTGGGGGGAAAGAAGTTTTAACAGATAAAAGAGGAGAAGGTATGTTATACGGGATACCAAATCATATTGTGTATGACTTAAATCCTACTATAAGGAAACCATCATTTGTTTTAGGAAATAATAAAATAAAAATAAGAGGAACAACTTCATCTACACTAGTAGCATATATTCCAGTAAAGCCTTTATTAACTCTAACAGGAATAGTCAATGTTGATAGTAGTTTAAATAAAACTTTAAATGAAAAAATAGCTATGTTTGGAGAAATTTTAATAAAGGTAAAGGATATTTCAGGAAAAGTTTTAGATATGGCTGTTCCTGATGAAACAGGAATTTTTGAAATAAGTGGATTACTTCCAAAAAAATATTATTTAGAAATTATTTATACTGGAATAGATAAAAACTTTGAAAAATATGAAGAGATAATACAGTTGAGTTATTTTGATAAGACAGATGGAAATATGTTTGTTGTTAATTTATTAGAAAATACAATAAGCTTAAATAAAAAAGGAGAATATGAAGTTGAGTAGGAGAGTTATTTTAATTATCATTATTTTTTTTAATTTCATTTTCAGTTTTTCTGAAGATAAAATAGAAGTATATCCACCATATTTAGAATTAGAAGACGGAATGAAAATTCCTCAACTTCCAACTGATGACTTAATAGAAGTTGACTTACAAGGAAATATTATAGGAAAGAGAGTATTAGAGAAAAATACCACAGTATATTTAGAGAGTAGAGTAAATGTTTTTGTTCCATTAGAGATTATATCTGATATTGATATAGAAGCAATTATCTTAGATAATCAAAAATTAGAAATACCTTTTGAAGTGGAGTTTAATAAGGTTCCAGAGAAGAAAGATTATTATAAATTATGCTATAGTGAGACTGAAATAGATATAGATCAAGATGGAAAAACAGATACGTTTATCTACTCCTCTCCATTTATCAATACAAAGATAAAAACAGATAATATTTTATATATAGATGGAGAAAATATTTCAAAGGAAGGTACTTTTAAGAAAAAAGTATATATGACAATAGAGATAAAGGAGTAAAGATGAGGAAAATAGGGATTACTTTATTATTTATGTTAAACTCTCTAATAGCTCTTTCAGAAATTGGAATAAAAATTTTTGAACCAATTAGATTTAAAGAGATAATAACAAATACTATAAGTAGTGAAGAAGTTATAGGAGAAGGAGTATTAGAGATAGCTACAGATAATTTAAAAGAGGATAAAGGGAAAAAATTAAAATTTTATTTTCCTAAAAAAGGATTGATAACTAATAGAAAAAAGTGGGTAAAAATAAAAGAGTATAGATTAGAAACAAAAAATAATGATTTTATAGTAACAAAAGAAGTTGAGTATGTGAGGATATATGCAGTTTTAAATAAAAGAGATATTGATAATGGAGAAGAAGCAGAAATAATAGAGGGAGAGTATATAGGATATGTTCCTATTATTGTTTCACAGTATGGAAGGCTTATAAATTAAAGGGGAAAAATGAAGAAGTTAATTTTAATATTTTATGTAATTATTAGTTTTAAAACTTTAAGTGTAGAAAATTTAAGATTTGAAGTAGAAAAGATAGATGAAAATTTAGTTTTGGTTAATATTGTTGGTGTGGAGAAAAAAGAGATAAAAAATGATTTTGAAGAGTACCCTTATCATAAAGTAAGAAAAGGAGAATACTTAAATAAAATAGCTAAAGATTATCAAAAAAGACCAGCAAAATTAGTACAGATAAATGAGTTAAAAAATCCTAATTTAATTTATCCAAAACAAAAAATCTATTTAGAAAAAAAGAAGAGTGTAGATATTGAAAAACTTCCAAAATATCATATAGTTCAAAGAGGAGAAAATATTATTTCAATAGCTTTAGAATATGAACTAGATTGGAAACAAATATTGAGATTAAATAGTTTAGAAAGTGTAACCGATATATATCCTGGTCAAAAGATAGTATTAAAGTAAGTTTGGGAGAGAATAATGATTAAATATTTAAAAAGAAGAATAAAGCTTTTATTATATTTTATGATTTTTTTTATAAATATATTGGCGGTAGAAAGAGAGGTACCACATAGTATTATTACTGAAAATCCTAAAAAAGATGTTACTACCATAGAGACTCTAAAAAAATATAAAGATAAAGCTGAACTTAATATAACAGTAACAAAATTAAAAACAGAAGAGATTCCAGTTGAAGTAGATAAAAACAGAAAGAAACTACTTTTAACTTTAAAGGGAATAGAGGGGAAAAATGTTTATCCAGTTGAAAATATAGAGGATATTCCCAATCCTAATACTAGCTTAGGCAGAAGAAATATAAATAGAATGAGAGTTAATAATAATCTAAGAACTACAAGATATGATATAACAACTGGAGAGAAGAGAACAAAATTAGAGATAGACTATAAAGAGTTACCTAAAAATACATATTTGGCAGTTACAGATAAAAATTTTAATTTAGAGAAAATATATAGAGCGAATTATAGAGATTACTCCGCACCTAGAGGGAATAGTGTTTCAGTTAAGCTGTGGTTGTTTGGAGAAGAGATGGGAAGCTTAACAAATTTAATTATAAATCCAAATAACAACAGTAGTGGAAATATTGAAATAAGAAAAAATGGAGAGTTTATTTTTCCTGAATCTGCTACTGAACAAAATAGACTTAATACAGTTTTTGATATACAGGGAAGTCCATTAGTTTATGACTATGAAGATAGTGATTATATAGAACTCCAAAATATTGGCGGAGCAGGAAGTACTTCAATTTCAAATATTCAAAACAGTAAAGGAAGTTTTTATAGATATAGAAATGAATATGCTGAATGTAGTATACCAGGATATAATCTAAAAACTAGAATCTGGAGTGATAGTTCAAAGTTGGAATTTACATTGAGAAAGAATGGAACAACTGATGGATATGTAAAATTTAAGATAGTACATAAAGCTTCTGATGGAACTATACGTCAAGAAATAACAGTAGAGATGTTTATAAATAACAAAAAATTTGATAGTTATTTTTCTGTTTTAACAGCATATAGTAGAGTATATAATTTTAGAGAGATAAGTCCAAGTTATGATTATAGTGTGGGAGATTATTATTACCATATTCCTATAAATGAAGGAGTTGTAGTTTCAAATTTAATATGTGATAGATTGGATTATAATATCAAAACTCCTACATCTTCTAATTCAATAACAGTAGTTAAGACTTGGGGAGAGAGGGCAGGACAATATTTATTACAAGATTATTGGAATGAGATTGAATCATATTTTCAGGGATTTAATGAGGAAGCTTATTATAAGAAGATAAATGCTAAAGTAAGTAGTAGTTATGTAAAAGTATATGAGAGTTGGATAAATCCAAAATCTGGTAGTGGAACAACACAATATTTTGAATTCCAAGGAAGTTATTTAACTTATGCTAATAACAAGAGAAAAATAGAATTAAAAACTACAGGTTGTTTAACAGATGGACGATTTAGTAGTTTTGGTGTAGATATGAGTGGTGAAATAGTTGGACTTCCAATAAAAAATAGAGACCTAAGCATAAATTTAAAAAATGGTGTTAATAAAGTAATTGATTTTAAAAATGGAGAGAGTTTTTATGTGACAAAAAAAGAAAGTAACTCTAGATTTTATTGGATTTTTAATGGAAATTATACCAATGATTTATATGAAGATGGAGTTAGATTTGGTGAAGTATATTCAGCAAATAGAGATGGATTTGATTATTATACTTTACAATTTAAAGATATTGAATTAAAGAAATATAAAAGAATATATAATATAGTTGGGAAAGATGGGGTTTACTACAATGAAAATGAAATAGTAATACCAGAATTTAATCCTGCAATATTACTTAACTCAGAAATCTCTTCATTAGAAAAGAATATTGTTAGATATGTAGATATAAGTGAAAAATTTAATATAAGTTTAGGAATAATAATCAATTTAGGAGAAATATATTTTAATGCTTATGATGATATAGGTGTATTAAGAGATAATTCATCAACATCTCCATATATAATATTACCAAATGGTGTATATTTAGAGGATAAGAGTAATAAAACTCAGATTCAAGTTGAATTATCCTTTAGTAAATATAATGATGAAAAAAGGCTGTTGATGAAAAATTATGGTTCATATTCACCTTCTGGCGGAGGAAATAGTGGAACTGTTTATTTAAAAATAGATTCTTCAGAATATCAAAAATTAGTAAATAATGGCGGTGGAAGAGAATATACTCTTATAGGAGAAAAAATAAAAGTAGGAATAGATATAGATAAAGCTCCTTTAAATGGGACTCCAGCGAGAGTTATTGAAAAAGAGGTTGTTTCTAGTATAACTATACGTACTAATAAGGTAGAACCTTCAATTTCAATGATTACTTTTAAAGAAAATACACCATTATTAAAAAGTGAATTTTTTAGTATTTTAAATCAAAATATAACTTATTTAAATCCAAATAAAGATGGATATAATTATAATCAGACAATAGATTTAGATGGAGAGGTTGCTCAATATAATTATACTACAAGAAAACATAACTATGAGATTTTAGATAATAATGGAATGATGATTAAAGGATTTATTACCTCTAATGGTGGGGGAGGATATTGGGAAAATTTAGAGATAGGTAATGGGAATAAAGTAACTATTTCTCAAGGAAAAGATACAAAAACTTATATGGCATTGACAAAATGGAATTATAGGGCAAGTTCAGGAAGTATTGCGATTAAACACTATATAGAAAGTTCTCCAGAAACAAATCAATATTTTAAATTTAATTTTAAATTGCCAAATTTTGATCCATATATTTATTATGACGAAAATACAGATACAATAGGGAAACTAGCAAGTGTAAGTATTAATTTATCTAATGGAAATTCTGTCAATGGAAAAAAACAGGTAAAATTAGGCAAAGTAAGAACTAAAAACTATGATATTGAGATAACTAAAGATGAAAATGATTCACAAGGATTAAGAATAGAAAATCAATCTTTAGAGGTAGATATTTTAGAGGAAGGAACACTTACTCCAACAAGTTATAAAGCAAAAATTATTATGAAAACTAGTAGTGGAGAGATATCAAGTATTGTAGGAAAAGCTCAAGAAGCTGATATATATGTAGAGGTTCCTGATAATTTACCAAGTAATAAGAATTATATTATTCAATCATCTCATAAGGAAGGAAATATATTTGATGGCAATAATTATCTGCTTAGAATTGGAAGAACAGGATTTTTCAAAGAGTTGATAAAAGAGATAAAAATAGTAAGTCAACAAATAGAAGGACAAGCAACTATCAATGTAACCTCTGATTATACATTGGGTGAGAAGATAATTTTTAAAACTGCAAGTAATCCTTTTAATGAAGGATTGAGTTTAGAAAATAGTGTAACTGGTATTAGTTTAGAAGAGATTACTGGGCATGGAATATTAAAAATTCAATCTGGAGATAAAGCACAAATTCAAATTGCTTCATCTAGAACTAATAGAGAAACAGATTTTTATTCTGATGATAATAGTTTTGTAGAGGTTACTTTTCCAAATGGAAATAAAATGAAAATAGGATTTGATAAGAATGAGAATAATAAATTAAAACTTTCATTTACTAAAATCATATTAGGAAGTTCAAAAGAATCTAGTTTTAGATTAGTTATTAAAGGAGCAGATGATACAATAAAAGCTACGTATAAATTTAAAGTAAAATTTCCAGAGAGTTTTCTTAGGATAGATAAAGTTGAAAATATGAATTTTGGACAAGCAATAGTGGGGTTAAATGGTTATAAGGCAAAGGGAATAGTATTTATAAGTACAGCAAAGTCAATTTCAAGTACCAATTTGAACATAGTGCTTGATACTAAAGAAGTTTCTTTAATAAAGGAGAATAGTGCTAGTTTACCTGAGTTAAAGGCAAAAATAGAAGAGGAAAAATTAGAGGAAATAACTGAGAGCACACTAGAAAATAATTATAAATATATACTAGTTGGGGAATTAGATATCCCTAAAGATACAAATCTAGGTATATACAAAGGTACAGTACAAGTAACAGTATCTATAAGGGAGTAAAAATGAAAAAAAATATATATATTATTTTTATTATAATAATAGCGATATTTTATTTAAAGACTTATCATGTAAAGCAATTTATAGAGTGTGATTATGATAGTCAATATAATATCGTAGCATTATCAAATGATTTTTTTAAAATTGAATATAATGGGAAGTTTGGAGTAATGTCAAATAGAGGAAAAATTCTAATAGCTCCTCTTTTTGACAATCTTATCCTCGAAAATAATTCTGATAATGTAATTGTTGAAAAAAATAGAAAACTCGGTCTAATTAATAGTAGAAATGAAATAATATTAGAATTTGAATATGATGTTTTAACTAAATTAAATAACAATTATTATAAAGGGATAAAAGATAAAGAAATATTTTTAATTAATATAGGTAATAAAAAAATAGCATCGTATGGAAAAAATAAAGATATAAAATTTTACAATAATAAATTTTTTATTATTGAAAATGAAAAGATAGATGTTTATAATGAGGAATTAAATTTATTAACAACATATGAAGGAAAGAATATTTTTAAAATAAATGATAAAGTTCTCTTATTACAGAAGGATAAAGAGTGTTTTTTAATCTATGATAAACTTATTTTATACCATGAAGATATAGAACAAATTTTTGATGAATATATGGTAGTAAATTATGGAAATGCTAAACAATTGAAAAAAATAGGGGAAAGTAATCCTTTATTACAAGGATATTCATCAATTTTTATAAATACTATTAATAGTATTATTGTAGAAAAAAATAATAATTTTGGTGTTATTAATTTAGATGGAGAAATAGTTATTCCTTTGAATTATACAAGAATTACACCTTTTTACCAAGGGTATTATGGTGTAGAGGAAAAAAGTTCTTTTTATAAAAAGGATAATAATGGGAACTTAATTTTAGAGGATGAATATAAATGTGGATTAATAGATAAAAAAGGTAAAGAAGTTATTGAAGCAAATTATGAAGCAATAATAAATTTTAATAAGTATTTTGCTATTTTATTGGATAAGAATAGTATTAAGGTAATAGAATTAGAAAATAAAAAAGAGATATTATCAAC
>OGEM01000871.1_pt1 | contig 16157 bp, 13 predicted proteins | sample 1570741 | NCBI WGS metagenome assembly OGEM01 (sample SAMEA2582141, study PRJEB24529) | metagenome | biome: Human gut stool | place: China | collected 2011
CTCGCGGACAAGGTATATATTACCACAAATAATATTTTTCGTCAATACTTTTTTTAAAAAATTTATAGAAATTTTAATTTTTATAAAAAAGGCATTAAATAAGCCGGGTTTTGTATATGTTAATTATTTATCTAGAATTATAATCTCTTATAATTTCAAGCAACTTACCCTGAAAGCTGGACGAGCAACCCTTAACCTTTCCTATTTAGTCTTGCTCCAGAGGGGGTTTACCTAGCTTCTTTAGTTTCCTAAAGAACTGGTGGTCTCTTACACCACCTTTTCACCCTTACCAAAATGGCGGTCTATTTTCTGTGGCACTTTCCTTAAAGTTTCCTTTAGCAGCCGTTAGCTGCCCTCTTGCTCTGTGGAGCCCGGACTTTCCTCTCCTTAAAAATTTAAGCAGCAATTAACTTTAATACCTTTTTTATTTAATTATTTTCTTCTACTTACTATTTCTATTTCTTCTTTAAAACTCTTTTTATATTTTACCATAAGTATTCTTATAATCATAGCAAAAATTATAAAAAATATTCCACCCATTATTATAAAGAATTTATTTTCTTTTTCTTCTACTACTTCTTCTTCAACAATTATAGGCTCTTCTATCTTTATACCTGCAAGTATTTCATCTAAACCATTTAAAATTTCTACTACATATTTATCAGATTTTTTTTCTTTTAAGTATTGTTCATTGATATTTAATAGATTATCTATTTCGCTCTGAACATCCTCAAGCTCTATATCTTTAGTTAATTTTAATTCTACTTTAAATTTCTTCTCATCTAACTTTATTAAATTAAGCATAACTAATTTTTCTGCTTGTTCTGCTACAAATCCGTCATCTTCTACAAAACTATTAACATAAATACTAATATTTCTATTTTCACTAATCTCTTTTATCTTATTTTCGATAACATTTTTCTGATTTTCATCAAATATATTTAAATTATCATTTATTTTTCCAAATGATAATAAATTTATTAAAAGAAATCCTAATATTATTAATTTTTTTTTCATTTAGATACTCTCCAATTAGTAATTCTTAAAAACTGGTCCATCATTATAAATTATAACATCTATATCCATTTTTTCAAAGTATGTTTTTAAAAGTTTTACGAAACATTTCTCACTTTCAAAATGTCCTATATCGATTAAACTTAAATTATTTTCTTTGGCATCTAATGCCTCATGATATCCTATATCCCCTGTTATAAATAAATCAATATCTAATTTTTTTACTTTTCTCCAATAACTCATTCCAGAACCATTTACAAGAGCAATTTTTTTTATATTCTTTCTTACATCTCCTACTACTCTTACATTTTCAATTTCTAATTTTTCTTTTAAAAAATTTATATATTCTAATATTGAAATTTCTTTTTCCAATCTATAAATTCTTCCTATTCCACAATTTAAACCATTAATATTTTCATCTATTATTTTAGATTCTTTTATCCCTAATTGTTTTAATATATAATCATTCAATCCATTAAAAGCTGAGTCTAAATTTGTATGAAGAGTATATAAATTTATTCTATTCTCTATTAATTTTATTATTTTTCTTCCTAATATTGTAGAATTATCTATACTCTTTACTCCTTTAAAAATCATAGGATGATGAGTTACTATCATATCAACACTATTTTTTATAGCATTATCTATAGCTACTTCAGTAGCATCCAAAGAGATTTGTATTTTTTTTATTTCTCTCTTATTATCTCCAACTAGTAATCCTACATTGTCCCACTCTTCTGCTAAATTTTTAGGAAATTCTTTTTCTAATTCTTTTATTATCTCTTTTGTTATCATAAAAACATCTTTCCTTCCATTGTTGATAAAATTAAAAGAGCTTGTTCAAATATAATCTCTCCTTTTCCCTTTTCTATTCCTAATTTTTCTTCAATTTCAAAAATAGAAAATCTTCTCTCTACTCCAAAACCAAAGTAATAATTTAATACCTCTATTTGTCTTGAACTTAATCTATTTTTTAAACTTGAAAACTCTGTTAATTTTTCCATTAATTTTTCTCTCTTATCTATTGCATCTATACTTGGAAGTAAATCTTCTTCTGTTAAGTAAACTTCAGTTTTATCTTCTACCTCTTCATGTTCATGCCCTACTTTTCCAAAATTTTCTCTCTTATCCTTGAAAAAACTTTTAAACTCATTTTTTATATCTGTTATTTTATTATTAATAAATAAAACTATCTCTCTTATTATCCAATATTTTTTATAATTTTCAAAGTCTCCATGTTTCTCGCCATTATAATTTTCTATCCCTTTTATAAGCCCCATTGTTCCTTCTTGTACTACATCAAGATAGGCTATTCCTTCTCTTAAATAATTAAAAGCAATAGAAGCAACTATTGGTAAATTTTGAACAATAAAATCTTCTCCTTCTGGATTTTCATTTGGAGTTATACTAGCTATCTCTTCTAAATAATCAATTACACTCTCTTCGCCTAAAATATCTAAATCTTCATCTTCTAATTCTTTTAATGTCAATTTTGAATAATCTAAAACTAACTCTTTTTTCTCTTCTAAAAACTTAAAAAAATCTTCATCATTAAAATATTGCTTTACTACTTTTTTTTCAAAATCCATTACATTTATCTTATCCATTTTACACTCCTTTTTAAAACCTAAAAAGAGGCTGACATCAATATTTTTCAGCCTCTCCCCTTTGCTATAGTTATACTTTAAAATCTTCTAATTTTTTTCTTCTACTTGGATGTCTTAATTTTCTAAGAGCTTTTACTTCTATCTGTCTTATTCTCTCTCTTGTTACTTTGAAAATTTTTCCTACTTCTTCTAGTGTTTTAGGTGAACCATCATCTAAACCATATCTATATCTTAAAACTTTTTCCTCTCTACTACTTAAACTATTTAGTACACCATCTAATTGCTCTCTTAATAGTGATCTATTAGTTAATTCATATGGGTTTAACATTTTATTATCCTCTACGAAATCTCCTAATTCACTATCTTCCTCACTACCTACCGGAGTCTCTAATGAGATCGGATCTTGGTTCATTTCTTGAATAGCTTTTACCTTTTCAATCTCCATTCCAAGTCTTTCAGCTAGTACTTCTGGTGTAGCATCTTTTCCTGTTTCTTGAAGGTATATTCTAGCTTCTTTCTTAATTTTATTGATTGTTTCTATCATATGAACAGGAATTCTTATAGTTCTTCCTTGGTCTGCAATAGCTCTTGTTATAGCTTGTCTTATCCACCAAGTTGCATATGTTGAGAATTTATATCCCTTTGTATATTCAAACTTCTCAACTGCTTTCATAAGTCCTATATTCCCCTCTTGTATTAAGTCAAGTAGTTTTAGCCCTCTGTTTGTATGTTTTTTAGCAATACTTACAACTAGTCTTAAGTTAGCTTCTATTAGTTGTTGACTTGCCCATTCATCTCCTTCTAAAGCTCTTTTAGCATATTCTAACTCTTCATCATGACTTAATAAAGGAATTTGTCCTATTTCACGTAAATACATTTTTATAGGCTCATCCACTTTCATATCTCCAGAAAGAGTAAATAAATCATCACTTATATATTCATCATCACCAATATCTTCTAAATCATCAGGATTAAAATGATCAAAGTCATCATCAAAATCATCCAATTTTCCATCTAAAACATCATCAAAATCATCATCATCTAAAAAATCATCTTTTTCAAAAAGGTCTATATCTTCATCTTTGAAGTCATCAAAACTATCTTCATCAAAATTTTCTTCTTCCAATTCCTCTTTTTCTTTTTTCTTAGCTACTTTTTTAGGAGTTGATTCCTTTGTTTTTTTAGCTTTTGCTTCTTTAGTTTTTATTTCTTTAGCTATTTTTTTGTTTTTATCAATATCTGCTTGTCTTATTATCTCAATTCCTTGGTCCATCATTCCAGTTATTAATTGTTCTATTTTATCAACTGGAAAATCATCTTTAAGTCCATCATTAATCTCTTCATAAGTGATACACTTGTTTTCCATAGCTTTTCTAACTAAGGCTAGAACCTTTTCATTTTTTATAAACTCTCTCATTATTTGAGCCTCCTCTAAATAACTTATAGATTAATTAATTATCTCTTTAAAATTACCATAAATCTCTTTTATCTCATCAAAACTATTTACTCTACTTAATTTTATCTCTAATTGTTTGATTTTGTTAGTAAGTAATAGCCCTTCTATTAAATCCATACCTTTTACTTTTCTATAACTACTATCTATCTCTTGCTTAAACCAAGATAGAAATGTTTCTGTCAGTAATTCCTCTATTTTTTTATCATTAGAAATATTTTCTATTAATGTACAAATCAATAATTGCCATTGCTCTAACTCTTCTGAAGTTAGCTCAAGATTTTGAGAGAGATTCAAAGTACTATCTTCTCTATCTATCTCTTTATGTTGTATTAAGTATTGAAAAACCTTTTTAGTTAAAGAACCTTTTATATTTTTATCACTAAAGTATTTAAAGTACTCTCTCTTAGCTAATATTAAGAAGAGAGTATCTTTTTCTACTCTATTAATAATTTCCGATTTTTCCCCTATATTTATATTTACTAAATCTTCTTCAAATTTCCTTGATTTTTTTCTATTTTTATCTATTAAAATTTCTTTTAATATATTTTTATCTACATCTATCTCTTTAGAAAGCCTATCTAAATAAAGTGTTTTCTCTAATTCTGTCTCTACACATTGAAAAAATTCTTTAAACCTATTTATAAAATTTTGTTTAGACATCATATTATTTAAGTCATAATCCTTTAAATAATATTTAAACAAAAAATCAAATATCTCAACTGAATTTTTTACACACTTTAAAAAACTCTCTTTTCCAAACTGCTTTAAATATTCATCTGGGTCTTTAGCCCCTTCTAGCTGTAAAATTCTAATATTAAATCCTAAACTTTTAAGGATAAGTCCAGCCCTTTCTGTTGCAGATTGTCCTGGTCCATCTGAGTCAAAAGATAAAATTATATTGGAAGTATATTTTTTTAATAATACTCCTTGCTCTTCTGTTAAAGCAGTTCCTAATGGAGCTAATGCTACATCAAAACCATATAGATATGCTGATAGTACATCCATATACCCTTCCATTAACATAGCATAATTCTTTTTTCTAATTACTCCACTTCTTTCTAAACCATATAAATTTTTTCCCTTTTTGAAAATAGGTGTATCTGGTGAGTTAATATATTTAGGAGTTTCCTTATCTTTCTCTAATGTTCTTCCTCCAAAAGCTATTACATCTCCTTTTATTGAAAAAATTGGAAATATTATTCTATTTCTAAAAGTATCATAATTATTTCCATTATCTCCCTCTTTTATTAATCCTAATTTCAACAAATCTTTACTTTCATATCCCTTTGATACCAAGTAATCATTTAATTCACTCCATTTATTTGGAGCAAATCCTAATCCATTTTCTTTTATTACTTTAGGATTCAATTTTCTATTTGATAAATACTCTAAAGCTTCTCTTCCTTGATTTGAAAATATACTATTTTTATAAAAAAGATGTGCTTCTTTCATTATCTCATAGTATTTTTCATAACTCTCCTGTTGCTTTAAATTATTATTTTCTAAACTTTTTATGGGGATTGCATATTTTTTAGATAACTCTTCTACTGCTTCTATAAAACTTATCTTTTTATATTGAGAATAGAAAGAAATAGGATTTCCTCCAGCTCCACATACAAAACATTTACATATATTTTTACTTGGGCTTACCATAAAGGAGGGAGTAGTATCAGGATGAAATGGACATAAACCTTTATAATTAGCTCCAGATTTTTTTAACTCAACAAATTCTCCAACAACTTCTTCTATCTTTAGAGAATCTATAAGGAGGTCTATATCTTCTGACTTATATTTCATTTTCTCCCTCCTTTTCATTTTTTATACAGTTTTGTAATCTATTCAGCTCTATAGTATAATACATTTTCCAAAATAAAGCAAATAAAAAATTAATAAAAAAGAGAGTAACCTTTTTAGGTCAATCTCTTTTCTATTTTTAGATATATTTTTTCATATCCTCTTGTGCTTTACTATTTATATAATCTTCTCTTACACTATCTTTTACTTCTTCAAATTTAGCTTTTTTATATTTTATATCCTCAGTTTTATTGAAAATATATACTTTTTCATCTAAAGTTATACTCTCTACTTTATCTTTAGGAGCATCTAAAATATATTTTGCTAAGTTCTCATTATATCCTAATCCTGATATATACCCAGCATTATTTATTTTAAATTTATTAGTTTGAACAACATCTGCTCTACCTTTTCCGATATTTTCAAAAGTTATCTCTTTTGAAGTAAGTTTATTTTTTAACTCTTCTATCTCTTTCTCTTTTGAATTAATAGTTGCTTCTGAAACTTTAGGAATTATTAAGATATGACTAGCTTTTGCTTTTGACTCTTTATCATTTCTATCTTCTATTAAAATCAAGTGATATCCAAATACTGTTTCTACTGGTGTAGGATATACTTTTCCTACTTCTCCTTCAAATACAGCCTTTTGGAATGGTTCTACCATATCCCCTTTAGAAAACCAACCTAGTTCTCCTCCATTTCCAGCACTTGGTCCTTGTGATAACTCTTTTGCTTTATCTTTAAAATTTTCACTAGTTAATGTTTTTAAAATCTCTTCAGCTTCAGCTTTTGCCTTTGCTTTATCTTCAGAAGATGGTTCTATCTTCACTATAGCTATATCTGCTTGTGCACTTGGGAATGTATCATATTTTAGACTATTTTTTTCAAAATAAGCTTTTAAATCCGCATCAGTTGGTTTTATTCCTGATTTTATATTTTCAAATAATCCCTTTTGATATTGAGCAAATTGATAATCTACTGGTAAAGTTTCATCAGCAGTTACCCCTCTTTTCTTAGCTTCATTAGCTATTTTTATTTGAGAGTCATAGTATTTTTTTGCTTCTTCTTTAGCTTGATCTTTATCTAAGTTTCCCATAAATAACATATTTAATGTTCTCTTAGCTAAGTCTACATTTGTAATTACAAAACCATCTTTTTCTATCTCAGTTTTTTCAACTAAATCTTGATACTCTTGTGATATATCTTCTATTTTAGCAGTTTCTTTTATTTTTTCTAAAAGTTTTAAGTACTCTTCCATACCTTTTTGCTCTTTTAGAGATTTTATAATATCCTCTTTAGCTTCATCTAAGCTTTTTTCACTATATATAGTATTTTTATTTTCATTGTAATTGTTTGTTATCTCTTCTTCAGTTGGTACTATACCCTCTTGTATTTTTTGGAATGTTTTTTCTATTAACATATTATTTTTTATCTCGTTTTTAAAAGTTTTTTTAGTATAACCTTGTACAGCTAACATTCTTTTAAATTGTTCTTTATTTCCAACTGAATTTTCTATTGCTTCATATTGAGCATTTACTTCGCTATTTGGAACTTTTAAATTTAATTCCTCTGCTATCTTTAATGTTAAGTTTCTATTGATGACATCATCAAAAGCAATGACTTCTATTAAATCCTTATCTAGCTTATCTCCTAGATATCTTGAATATCCTTGAGTTAAGTTTGCCTTTGTTCTTTCTACATCAATTTTTGAAATTTTATCTCCATCTAATTTAAAAGCATAAACATTAGCTCTACTATATGAGCTCTTCATATTCATATATGCTAACATAGCTGATGATGCTATAAATAGTATTGTTATAAACCAAATAAATGGTTTGATATGTTTACGAAATTTTCTTATTGCCATTTTTCCCTCAGCCGAAGCTGTCCCCTTTCTTAGTTGTTTAACCTTTTAGCCTCTTTCTATTTAAAATCTAAACCATATTTTCTTATTTTCTCATAAAGAGTTGTTCTTCCAATTCCTAATAACTTAGATGTTTCTTGTTTGTTCCATCTAGTTTTTTGAAGAGCTATTGCAATTACAACTTTCTCAACATCAGCTAAGCTATAAATCTCTTGCTCTAATATATCTTTTAATGGTCCTACTCCAACTACTGTTTTATTTTCTACAGTATCAGATTTCATTTTGATTTCTAATGGTAAATCTTCTACATCTATTACTTTATCAGTTGAAAGGATAACCATTCTCTCTATCATATTTTTTAACTCTCTGATATTTCCTGGATATGAATATTCCATTAAGTATTTCATAGCTTCTCCTGAAATTACTGGAGTATCTCTATGTAATTCTCTTACTATTTTGTTTAAGAAATAGTTTGCTAGTAATGGAATATCCTCTTTTCTCTCCCTTAAAGGTGGAACTTCAATTGGGAAAGCTGTTAATCTATGATATAAGTCTTTTCTAAATCTTCCCTTTTCTGTCTCATCTTTTAAATCTTTGTTACTAGAAGCTATAAATCTTACATCTACTCTTCTAGTTTTATTTCCACCAACTCTTTTTAACTCTCCATACTCTATTACTTTTAATAATTTAGCTTGGCATTTTATATCCATAGCAGAGATATCATCTAAGAATATAGTTCCTCCATCTGCTTCTTCTAAAAGTCCTTTTTTACTAGAGTTAGCTCCTGTAAAAGCTCCTCTCTCATATCCAAATAACTCTCTCTCCATCATTTCTTCTGGAATTGAAGCACAGCTTACAACTATATAGTTATTCTTTCTTCTATCGCTTTTCTTATATATTTCTCTTGCTACTATCTCTTTTCCTAATCCATTTTCTCCAGTAATTAGTACAGCTAGATCACTTTCAGCAACTTTTTCTACTAAGTTTTTAACATCTTTTATTCTTGATGACTGTCCTACTATTTCACTCTCTTCTTCAAGACTAGCTAACTTCTCTTCTAATTTTCTCTTCTCTTTTAACATTTCTAGATTTTTTAATGCTGGTAGAATTATTCTGTTCATCTCTTTTAATTCTACTGGTTTCATTAAATAGTTATATATATCTGCATTTTTTAATTCTTGTATAGCTGTTTCTGTTTCATCTTCTAGTAATCCTACTATTACAAAATCTTTTCCTAATCCACTTAATTTTCTTTTTGCTTCAGCAAAGTTAAACCAAGTTAAATACTCATCTAAAAGAATAATATCAAAGTCACTCTCTCTTAACATATCAAGAGCATCTAATAAATTATTAAAAGTTATTATTTCATATTGCTCTGATAATTCTTTTCTTATTTGTTTCAAAGTTTCTTTTCTCTCCGAAATTGCTAAAATAGCATTTTTCATATATTACCTCCAATTTTATTTTTATAAATAATCGTATTTTTTGCTTTTATCTTATACATGTATTATAATAGATATTTTGTATTTTTTCAAGACTATTTTTTTTATTTTGCACATTTGCCCATTTTTAGAGCATTTTTACAATACTAATTATTTTGTAAGATTAAAAATATCATTTGTAGTAATAAAAATAATAAAACCAAATAGAATTAGCATACCTACCATGTGTACTCTTTCCTCTATTTTTTTATTTACTTTTATTCCTATCATTTCTAATAGTACAAAAATTATTCTTCCCCCATCTAAAGCAGGCAAAGGAAGTAAATTTAAAACTCCAACATTCACTGAAAGTAATGCCATCAACCAAAATACAATACTTGCTCCCTCTTTAGAAGCTTCTCCTACTACTTTGATTATCCCAATAGGTCCGCTTATCTCCTCACTTTTTACTTTTCCTGTTACTATCATTTTTAACCCTGATAATGTATCAGTTACTATTTTTACGCCACTTTTTAAACTTAATTTAGAAGCCTCTAACATAGTAAATTTTTCAATACTATACTCTGGTAATACTCCTAACATCTCTCTTTTACTATTAGGGTCATATGTCAATGGAACTACTAACTCTTTTATCTCTCCAGCTCTTTCAACTTTCATTGAAACTTTTTCTTTTTTTCCAAGCTTTTTTAAATTATTTCCTATATCACTCCAATTATTAATCTTGTAACCTTCTATTTCAAGTATTCTATCTTTAGGTTGAATATATTCAACTGCTTTTGCCTCTTTAAAAACATTACCTATAATAGCTTTTTCACTTGGAACATATTTCCCATTTGAATATATTGAAATAAACATTATTATAAAAGCTAATAAAAAATTCATAAATACTCCAGCTATTAACACTATAAATCTTGCATAAGCTGGTTTTGAATTAAAGCCATCTTCTACTTTACTATCTACTTCCATTCCCTCTATATTTACAAAACCACCTATAGGAATAGCTCTAAATGAGTATGTTGTTTTCATTGTATCATAGGAGTATACCTGTGGTCCCATCCCTATAGAAAATTCACTTACAGGCATCTTAAAAAACTTAGCTGTCAAAAAATGTCCTAGTTCATGAATAAATATTATAACTCCTAATACTAAAATTGCTATTAGTATATTCATTCTACCTCCATTTATAAAATCTCTTTAACTAATGTATAAATCTCTTCTCCTATTTCCTCTATCGTTTTTAATCTCTTATTCTCTACACATTTTATCTCTTGCCAATTATATTTTTTAGCTATGTCACAAGCATTATCATAAGATTTCTTTAAATAAGAGGTATCTTTTTCATGTATATCTTTTTTCTCCTCTCCAGTTATCTTATTTTTCCTTGCTTCCATCAATTTTACAGCCATCTCTGTTGGCATATTTAAAAATATTACTAAATCTGGTTTAGGAATCCCCATCTTATTATACTCTAAGTCCTCTAACCAACCTAGATACTTAAATTTTTCATCTATATTTTCTATTTTTGATGCCTGATGTACCATATTGGAAGTAGTATATCTGTCTGTTACAATTATACCTCCAGCATTATAAAAACTTTCCCAATCCATCTTATATGAAGCATATCTATCTATTGCAAACATTGTAGATACTGGATATGGATTTACATTTAGAGCATTATCTCCAAAAGCTCCAGCTAAATACATTTTTACTGGCTCACAAGCTGGACTTTCATAATTGGGAAAAGATATCTTTCTTACTTTCTCTATCTCATTTGCCAATCTTTCATAAAGTTTTTTAGTTTGTGTTTCCTTACCACTTGAGTCTGTCCCCTCTATTACTATTAATTTTCCCATACTACACCTCATAGTTTAAATATACCCACTCTCTTGTTTCTGAGTCTACTTTTTTTATTATCTCCACTCCATCAATCTCTAATGGAATATGTCTCTCCATAGCCTTTTCAATTATCTCATAAATAGTTAAAAACTTTATTTTCCCTTTTAAAAATAACTCCACTGCTACTTCATTAGCTGCATTTAATACTGCTGGCATTGTTTTTCCAATTTTCCCAGCTTTAAAAGCTAACTCTATTCCTTTAAATGTTTGATGATCTGGCTTTTCAAATGTTAAAGTTGAGACTTTTGTAAAATCTAATGGCTCTAGAGCAGAGCTTGCCTCTCTCTCTGGATATGTAAATGCATACTGTATAGGTAGCTTCATATCTGGAGCTCCTAATTGTGCTATTACAGCTCTATCTTTAAATTCTACCATAGAGTGAATTATACTTTGTGGATGAACTAATACCTCTATATCTTCATAGCTTACTCCAAAAAGTTCATGAGCCTCTATAACTTCTAATCCCTTATTTACAAGTGTTGAAGAGTCTATTGTTATCTTTTTACCCATAGCCCAATTTGGATGTTTTAGAGCTTGTTCAACAGTTACATCCTTTAACTCCTCTCTCTTTTTACCTCTAAAAGTTCCTCCACTTGCTGTGATTATAATTTTTCTTACTTCTTCTCTTCTTCCACCTAAAAGAGATTGAAATATTGCTGAATGCTCACTATCTACTGGTACTATCTCTGCCTTTGGATTTTCCTTTAATAACTTATTAATATATGGCCCTGCTGCCACCATTGTTTCCTTATTAGCTAAAGCTATTCTCTTTCCTTTTTTTATTCCTTCTACTGTAGCCTCTATCCCAATAGCTCCACTAACTGCTGTTAAAAGTATATCATAGTCATCTTTTAATGCTAACTCTTTTAACCCTTCATCTTTACAATATAATTCTATATTAGGAAACTCTTTTTTTATTATCTCATATCCCTCTTCTGTTCCTATTGAAACATATTTAGGTTGAAATTCTCTTATTTGCTCAAGTAAAAGTTTATGATTTCTATGTCCACTTAAACCTACTACTTGAAATTTTTCATTTGACTTTCTTACTACTTCTAAAGCATTTGTTCCTATACTTCCAGTAGAACCTAATATAATTATTTTTTTCATAATATCCTCCTAGAAAAAATAGGGCGAGTTACCTCACCCCTAACCTATAAAATTATAAATTTCAAAAGATAATACATTACTGGAGCTACAAAAAGCATACTATCAAATCTATCTAATATCCCTCCATGCCCCTTCAATAATGTCCCTGAATCTTTAACTTTAAACTCTCTCTTAAACATAGATTCTCCTAAGTCTCCTATCTGTGCTACAGCACTGATAAAGACTCCAAAAATTGCTACATTTAGAATATCCATACCACCTTGGACTAACACAAAATATTTATCTAATAAAAATAGAGATAAAATTGTAAATAGTGTTCCTCCTATTGAACCCTCTATAGATTTCTTAGGACTGATACTATTAAATCCTCTATTAAAAAATTTTCTTCCTATTCCCATACCTACAAAATATGCAAAACTATCACATACCCAAACCATTATCTGAGCAGTTAAAAGCCACTTACCTCCATTAGGTAATAAACTTATCAATAAGATATGTGAAAATAAGACACTTGGATATAAAGCTCCTAATACAGTTTCTCCTAAATCTACACTTGAATCTTCTACCCTATTTTGAATAACTCTAAAGCTTATAGCTATAATAGTGCATAGAGCTATGATTCCCTCTATTCCGAAAGATATCATATTTAATTCTTTAAAAAATATTACATTAGGAATTATTAGTGCCAATATTATTCCCAATAATTTGTGTGGTTTTTTCCCACCTATCTCTGCCATCTGATAAAACTCATAAGCTCCAATTCCTACAATTATATTTGTAAATACTAATAGCGGTAATCCACCATAGTATAAAACTCCTATCAAAATAGGAATTCCAATTAGAGCCACAATTATTCTACTCAACATTATTTTACTCCTCCAAAGCGTCTATCTCTTTTATTAAAAACTTCAATAGCTTTATCTAATTCCTCCTCATTAAAATCAGGCCACAATGTATCTGTAATATAAATCTCTGAATAAGCTATTTGCCATAATAAAAAATTAGAAATTCTTAACTCTCCACTAGTTCTTATTAAAAGCTCAGGATCTGGAATATCATTATATAAGTACTTTGAAAATTCATCCTCGTTAATACTCTCTTTCCCAGATTTTAAAATTTTATTTATAGCATCTACTATTTCAGCTCTTCCTCCATAATTAAAAGCAATATTAAATGTTAAACCAGTATTATTCTTACTTTTTTCCTGTAAATTACCTATTGCTTCTAAAAGAGAGCTACTAACATTATCCTTTCTCCCAGAAACCATGAATCTAATATTATTTTCCATTATATTTTTTTCTTCATTTTTTATATAACTTTTGAAAAGAAACATCAAAGCACTTACTTCTTCTTGACTTCTCTTCCAGTTTTCAGTTGAGAAAGCATATACAGTAAGATATTTCACTCCTATTTTAGCAGCATGAGTTATAATTTTTCTAAGTGCTGCTGCTCCCTCTTTATGTCCAAAAGTTCTTGGAAGTCCTCTTCTTTTTGCCCACCTTCCATTTCCATCCATTATTATTGCTATATGATTGGGTATTTGTTTTTCCATATTTTCACCTCTCTATACTTTGTAAATTGTACCATATTTACACAAATTTTTCTACCTATTTGTTTTTCTGGACAAGAAAAAAGAGTTATCTAAGACTCTTTTTTCTTTCAATAACTCCTTACAAATTATATTTTTCTATCTTTCTATATAATGTAGCTATTCCTATTCCAAGCTCTTTAGCACACATATCTTTTCCCTCTTTAGAAGTTCCATATTTTTCCAAAGTTTGTTTTATCATCTCTTTCTCTAAATCTTCTAATGTTGAAATATTTTTTCCTTTTAATATATTATTTTTATCCTTAGTTTTTTTACTAAATTTTCTCTCTATTTTTTTTACTATATCTTCGCCGATATTTCCCATATCATCTTGCATATTAACTAGATACTCTACTATATTTTCTAACTCTCTTACATTTCCAGGCCAACTATAATTTTTAAATAAACTTAGCAAATCTGGTTTTAATTTTAATGGATTTTTATTAAATTTTATACTATATTTATTTATCAAATTATTTAATAACAAAGGAATATCTTCCTTTCTTTCTCTTAAAGGTGGAAGTTCTAATTGTAAAACATTCAATCTATAATATAAATCTCTCCTAAATTTTTTCTCTTCTATTAAAATTTCTAAATCAGCATTTGTTGCTGCAATCACTCTAATATTTAAATCAATTGTCTTATTAGAACCTAGTCTCTCTATCTTTCTCTCTTGTAATACTCTCAAAAGCTTTACTTGTAAAGAAAGAGGCATCTCCCCTATCTCATCTAAAAATATAATCCCATTATTTGCTAATTCAAACTTTCCAGCTCTTCCCTCATTAGTTGCACCACTGAATGCTCCTCTTACATAACCAAATAATTCACTTTCTAATAAATTTTCTGGTATAGCACCACAGTTAATAGCAACAAAAGGATAATTTGCTCTATCTCCACAACTATGGATAGCTCTTGCTACTAATTCTTTTCCTGTTCCACTTTCTCCTATTATAAGTACTGTTGAAGGACTATCAGCTATTTTTTTTATAGTTTCCTTTATCTCTTTAATCTCTTCATTATTTCCTATTATATTAGTTATTATTATTGCATCTTCTAATTTTTCAATATTTTCTTTTAATCTACTTGTTTCTCTATCATCATACTCAAAAATAAATATTTTATATTCCTTATTTGATAGAGATTCAAAAGAGGTGATTGTCCCTTGAAAAGTATATTTATTTTCTTCTATTTCCAAAGAATATAGAATTTGGTCATTAACCATATTTTTTTTAGGAATAATATTAATTTTAGGATAACCTATTAATCCTTCATTATTTAATCTCAGTCTTTCTTTAGCTCCATCATTTATATCAACTATATTTCCTTTATCATCTAATATTATTACACCTTTATCATATGTATTTACTATTTTTTTTAAAATATCTACCCTCTCTTTTTTCTCTAACTCCCCTTCCAATTCAAATAACTTCCCAGAAATAAAATCACTTATTTGTTCTGTAAATTTCAAATAAAATTGAATATTTTCTAAAATTCTATCTCTATCTTTAACATTAAAACAAACTAAACCAATAACTCCAACAACTTTTCCTTTATAAAAAATAGGAGAAGATATCTCTAATTCCTCTGTACAACTTTCTCTGTGAGTACATTTCATACAGAGTTCATTTTCTTTAGGATTAGTAATAATATGACTCTCCTCAGTTAGAAAAACATGAGGATATACTGAACCTTCACATTTTTTCCCAACTTTTTTTTCAAAATATCCTGTTCCTGCTATTCTTATTAAATTTTCATCCATTATTTCAACTTCACACTGTAAAATATTTGCTATTACTTCTGCATATTGTTTTACATATCTTTGAATTTTTTTTAAGGGTATCAATTTTTTACTCTCCTTTTTAACTTTATAGATAATATAATATATTCAAATTTTTTTCATATGTCAAATAAAATTATAAAAGACCATATGTATTTCTACATACAGTCTTTCATAATCTTATTTTAAGTTTTTATTTTTTAATTCTTAAAACTTTTCCAGAAAGTTTTTTAGTTGCTTCATAATTATCTATTGCTAATACTCCATTTACCATTACATGGCTTATTCCTTCTGGATTTTGAATTGGATCTACAAATGTTCCTTTGTCTATTGTTGTATTTTCATCAAAGATTACTATATCTGCAAAATATCCTTCTTTTAATAATCCTCTTTCTTCTATTTTGAATGTTTTAGCAGGTTTGTGAGTCATTTTATACACTGCCTCTTCTAGAGTCATTGCTTTCATTTCTCTTACAAATTTTCCTATTACTCTTGGGAATGCTCCATATACTCTTGGATGTGGTTTTCCTCCTAATAGTCCATCTGTACATACATTACTTTCTTCTCTTGTTAAGAATGTTACCACATGCTCATCTTTTCCATAATAGT
>OGEM01000904.1_pt1 | contig 15510 bp, 6 predicted proteins | sample 1570741 | NCBI WGS metagenome assembly OGEM01 (sample SAMEA2582141, study PRJEB24529) | metagenome | biome: Human gut stool | place: China | collected 2011
TCTTGACCTAAACAAAGATACAAAGGTAAATGTCAATCAGATAGTCATCCCTAAGATTCAACGTCCATACGCCCAGGGACGGCAAGATGGTGTTTGTACATACGTTCGTAACACGCTTCTTAATGAAATGTTTGCGAACTTCAATACAGATGAAGTTTTTGACTTCAACTTCATATATGGTATTGTTCGCCCTTCTAATGACACATACATCATGGAATTACTGGATGGTCAGCAACGGATGACAACGCTATTCCTTGTTCATTGGTATATAGCTAACCGGGAACTTAATGAGAAAGATGAGACTGATAAAGAAATTCGTGATGTCTTGAGCCGTTTTGTTTATGAGACACGTTCAACTTCTACTGTATTTTGCCAGAAACTGTCGTCATATAGAATTGACTTGTCAGAAACAATACCTTCTAAAGCTATAAGACAAGCAAAGTGGTACTTTAAATCATTTGACAGAGATAGTACTATCTGTGCCATGCTTACTATGCTTGATGCTATCCATGTAAGATACAATAATCAGGAAAGCAATGAACTTTACAAGAAACTGGATAATATTCAGTTTTATGTAAAGTCACTTGGTTATTTCAATCTTTCTGAGGAGCTGTACATTAAGATGAATGCCCGTGGTTTGCAGTTGAGCCCGTTCGAAAACTTTAAGGCGGATTTAACGAATTTCATCAGTGGTAAGGAGTACAAGCCATTCAAACAACAGGTTTCTTTGTATAAGAAAGATAGTGGGGAGAAGGCTGAATTTAATTTTAATTTCTCCGTAAAACTTGATGCCAAGTGGATTGACATCTTCTGGAAGAAAGGCTTTGAAAACTTTGATGCCGCTTACATGAGTTTCTTCTCACGTTTATTTGCTTGTAAGTATATCGTTTCAACAAAAGATATTGTCACGGACAGAGATATGCGTCAGGATAAGACTTTGCGTCATATATATACAGAAGCGGAAAACAGAAGCGAAGCAAATGAATATCTCGGATTCCAAGAGTTCGAGCAGTTACTTAATAGGCATCCCGAATATGTACTTACCCTTGACAAAGTGCTTGATGTGTTTTACGAATACGACTACAAGGATGCAAAGAAGGCTATCTATGAAATGATGGTTCCTTCATGGGAGAAAGATATTTCTAAAGGAGGTGATGACTTCTATTGCAACGCAGCATCTAAGATGACTCAGACTAAGCTTATTGTTTTTGGAGCTGTCATTGAGTTTATTGAAGCTTACAGAACGTTTGATGTTCATACATTCAGACAATGGATGCGTGTTGTATGGAATGTGGTTGAGAACACAAACATTGACAGCTTGACACCTGTATCATCTTTGATTAGAAAATTCTCTGCTGTTATTCGTAATATAGCGAGGAGATCCGGAGAAGGCATTGTGTTTTACGAAGCTCTGTCTCAATGGAAGGATGATAACACCGACGAACGTGAGAACAGAGCATTGATAGAGGAAGTTGAGAAAGCCAAACGTATCTCAGAAGAAGAACACTGGCTTGATGCTTTTGTAGAGGCAGAGCAGCATCCATTTTTCAAAGGTATGGTACTATTCTTTTATGAAGAAGGTATGTCATTAGCTGAATACAAACATAGCTATGAACTTGCTAAGGATATGTTTGATGAGAATGGTATTTCTGAAATATACAGAAAGAAGCACCTGCTTATTCGTGCAATTGTCAGTCAATTTACTACTTGGGATGAACTTAAAGAGCGTTATGTTACAGAAAGAGCAGAAATAAACAAGTATCTGAAAAACATTCTTGCCTCGCATGATAAAGTGCGCCTTATGTTGTCTGATGTACTTAGCCAAGACAATGAAGATGGCATAAAGAGTGTATTAGCATCATACATTGATAATGCAAAAGGATTTATTCCTTGGTTTGGCGCAACATACACTGATAAAGAATACTGTGACATGGCAGTCGAAAGATTACGAAGGGATGTTAAGCTATATGATTGGATTGTCAACGAGGAAATACAGAAAAAATCTGTATTCAGGATCTATTTGTATGAAGGGCATATAATGATTGCTATTCCAAGAAAGCAATTCGCTAAGGTTGCGTTAGATACCGAGCGATCTCAAATTGCCTATGACATTGTTCAGAACTATGGTTTCGTTTATAATGACGAGAATCAACTTGGTATGTACAAAGAATATGGTGATAGTTTTGGTAAGGACATTTGGCTTAAACAAGAAAGGCATAAATGTACTCTTTGGGTGGGTTTCTGTCAGCATCATGAGTTGTGCTTTGAATTGGAATGTAAAACAAAAAAATATGCAAAAGAACTACTTGAAACGATAGAGGGAAGTAGTTATATTGATGATGATGAATACCGGTTACAGATAACCCCACTTGAACATTTTAAGAAGGAAAAGACCTACAATAACCTTTCCGAGAAGCTGGAAGAGCTTTTTGAAGTGATTCCGGAGTTATAATAGATATAATGCAGAAATAATATTTAAAACAATATTGTCGTAATTGCACATGACAGCTGAAGATATACTGAAACTCAGAGACCTCGGTGAAGTGAGCAAGGTACAGTTCAAAGAACGTATCTTGGATAAATACGATATAGGGTGCGAGCTGGTTGCTATGAGTAATGCTCGCGGGGGACAACTTGTCATTGGCATCAACGATAAGACAGGAGCTTTTAATCCGTTGTCGTATGCCGAAGTGCAGGAAGCCACTAATCTGCTCAGCAATATGGCTTCGGAGAATGTGGTGCCTGGCATCTTACTTGAGATAGATACAGTCAGCATTGAAGGAGGCAGTGTGGTGATAGCTACTATTAAAGAAGGAAATAACAAACCTTACCATGACAATAAAGGTATCGTATGGATGAAGAATGGAGCGGATAAACGTAAGGTTTTCGATAATGCGGAGTTGGCGGAGATGATGACTGAGTGTGGTAACTTTACCCCTGATGAAGCCGCTGTTAAAGATGCTACGTTGGATGATCTGGACGAAGATACGCTCAAACAGTTCCTGCAAAACCGATTTGCTCTGGTATTGGAAAAAAAAGGAATGATTGATGATGCTTTGCAGGAAGCATCACTGGATGAGATAGCCAACGCAATTGCCAAAGGACATGATATCAATAAGCTGATGCGCAACTTGCGCTTTATCCGTCCAGATGGGAGTCTTACAGTGGCTGCCATGTTGCTGTTTGGAAAATATATTCAGCGTTGGTTGCCTGTGATGACGGCGAAGTGTATCAGTTATGTAGGCAATTCTATTGGAGGTAAGGTATTTCGAGACAAGGTGAACGATGCAGTGATGGAAGGAAATCTTTTGCATCAGTTTGAGACCATTATGTCTTTCTTCACTCGCAACCTCAAGAATGTGCAAGTGGAAAAAGAGTTCAATTCATTGGGTGAGCTTGAGATTCCATACGTGAGCTTGATGGAGTTTGTGGTAAACGCACTGGTTCATCGTTCGCTGAATTGGAAAGCTCCCATACGTATCTTTATCTTTGATAATAGAGTGGAGATTCACAGCCCGGGCACCTTGCCTAACGGTTTGCAAGTGGAAGACATTACCAATGGCACTTCGATGCCCCGTAACAACTTCCTTTTCAGCAATGCCATTTATCTTCTCCCCTATACAGGTGCGGGTAGTGGTATCCAGCGTGCCTTAGAGGAGGGTATACAAGTAGAGTTCACGAATGAGGAACGGATACATGAGTTTCTGATTACAATAAAGAGGAATGAGAACTTAGACATTGACTTAGACACTACCCCTAACACTTTTGATGAATCCCCTAACACTCATCAGGTGAAACTTACCAATAAACAAAAGGATATAGTGAATTTTTGTAGTGTACCGAGAAGTAGCCGGGAGATACTTGAGAGAGTAGGAGTGAAATATCATAATAGTAATATCAAAAGGTATGTTACTGAATTAGTAGATGCAGGGTATTTGGAGCGAACCATTCCCAATAATCCTTTTGATATGAATCAGAAGTATAGAAAGAAGTAATCATTATGACTCAAGAAAGAATATACAATTATTTCCAGCGCAATCCACAGTTGCATGTGCTTTTCATCTTTGACAAGGCGAATATCATTATGAATGATTTGGCAGACTGTTCGTGGGGAAATGAATATATCTATAAAGTATTTGATGGAGCCTGGTTCAACACCAAATATAACATTGAATGCACATGGAAAGATAAACGTGTGGTGCTACTCTTCCCGTTAGGCACTTATCCCATCAGTGAGGAACAACAGCTCAAATTCCCTCTTATGGACATGCTGAAAGCTAACATGGAATATAAAGAGGAAGACTATGCCGCTTTCATGCAGCAATATAATCTTCCTGAGAAATTCCGTGGCTTTATCAGCCGTCATATCGGTGAATTAATGTCAAATAAGATAAATGCAATGTTGAAAGACCGATTTACGTCGGAAGCATTCAGTAAGGATGTAGTGATTCGTGGTTTTATTTCTTCTTATCTAGGAGAAAAGAGACTCTTGGAATGGGAAAACATTATCATGAGAATGTTCATACTCGGATTGGATTCAGAAAATAAGAAACGGTTGGATTTCTATCGCAAGTTGGAGAGAAATAGGGACACCAAGAAAGCAGTTGATGAGCGCCTGACCAAAATATTTGGATTTAGTTACAATCCTAATCAAGAAGTGAAAGTGAAGGAGTTGGTGGAAAGTTTGAAGTATAATAGCATCACCCAACTTCTTGATGTGGTTGCCGATGACCCCTACAAGGCTTATAAAATCAAGAGCAGTATAGCACTTGAGCAAATGAACCGTATCTATGACCAGGGCACTCGTGACCGAGAGCTCGCAGATAAATTCACGAAACTGATGAAAGGGTTAGGTGTTGATATTCGCGAAAAGGAACTGATAGCCATTTATGGCATGGATGCTTCCTTCTATTACTTGACGGAAGAGTTAGGTTGGCCTATTTTGCAAGAGATTGCTGATAGCAAACTCGTGGCAGAGCCTGCTGAAGTGCAAGAACGTTTGCGTTTGCTTTCTCAAAAGCTTCCTGCCGATAGTGTGCTTCAACAAGCTATAAGCTTCTTGATGCAAATAGCCTTTTACTACGAAATGGTAAGAGGACTGGGTAGCCTGAAGCTAAATACTCCGGAAGCTTATGTACAACTCTATATGAATGATCTTTATAGGCTTGACACCTTTTATCGTTGTGCTTTGGAGGAATATCATGAGTTGTTGTCTAAGGATATCCCTATACTTACCTGTTTGAACGGGCTTAAGCAACAGTTCGACGGAGAATATGCACGAATGGTCAATGTCTTCAATCTGGAATGGATGACCTGTGTGATGGAAAAAGGAGACTACTTTGATGGCCTGTCGTTGAAAAAACAGGAGGACTTCTATATAAATGAATGTTGTAGCAATAACAAGCAGGTGGTAATTATCTCTGATGCACTGCGCTATGAAGTGGCGGCAGAGCTGATGCAGGAGTTGGCTAAAGAGAAACACATAGCGAGACTATCTGCTTATCGAGCCATGCTGCCTACTGAAACCAAATATTGTAAGCCAGCCCTTCTGCCTCATACCTCATTAATATGGAAGAACAAAGAAATGTTGGTAGATGGCGAAGTATTAGCCACATTAGAGAGCCGATCGACTCAGGTGGCCAAATACAAAGAAAACGCTTGGGGTAGGGACTACGAAACATTTATTAAGGCGGACCAAAAGACGGCACGTGCACTGTTTAAACGTCCGTTGGTCTATATCTTCCATGATACAATTGATGCTGCCAGCCATGGAGCCGATGCCGGAGATGTGATTGTGGCATGTCGTAAGGCCATCGGACAGCTCGCTGTGTTGGTTCGTCGCCTTCATGCTTCTTGGAATGTGGCGAATGTTGTGCTTACAGCCGATCATGGTTTTCTCTATAATGACGTGGAATTTGCAGAGAAAGATAAACATGCGGTGACAGTTGCAGGTATTATCGAGAAAAAAACGCGTTACTACGTGAGTAACCAGCCTACCGCACAAGAGGGGGTGGTGACAATACCATTGGACAAAGTGTCCGGAATGAAAGCCGATGCTCCTGTTTATGTAGGAGTACCCATGGGGACTAATCGGTTAGCGGCTTCCGGTGGATATAGCTTTGCTCATGGCGGAGCAACTTTGCAGGAAATGCTTATTCCTGTGATTCATAGCTCGCAAAAACGTTCTGATAAGACCAATAAAGTGGGCGTGGCATTAGTTGATCACAATCTCGTGATGGTAAGTAGTAGAGTAAAATTTCAATTGATACAAAGTGAAGCGGTTTCCATGACGGTAGTTGAACGTAAGGTTGTTTGTCAAGTATATCAAGGTGACACACCTGTAACCGGCGAACAAACTATTACGCTTGATAGTGCTGATACGGCCAACTTGAATAATAGAGTATACGAGGTTGTGTTAACCTTGAACCATTCAGTGGCTTCTGGTATGCTTCAGTTGCGTGTATATGACGAAGAAGATCGTCTGAACTCTCTTATAAAGGAGGTTGTGAAGAATAATACAATGATAGAACAAGATTTTTAAGATATGACACTACAACAAAAAATAATGAATGCCTTTATAGGCAAAGTGGTTCGTAAGGATTTGGCTTTCCTTGTAAAGGGAGGACTTCCTGTACCTACGTACGTATTGGAATATCTGCTTGGACAGTATTGCGCCTGTGATGATGAAGCGGCTATAGAAGAAGGTTTGGCAAAAGTGAGGCAGGTCATCCAAAACAACTATGTGCATCGTGCGGATTCTGAAGCTATAAAGGGTAAAATTCGTGAGCAGGGCCGTCATCGTATCATCGACAAAGTGACTGTTACCCTCAATGAGAAAGCAGACGAGTACCAGGCGCATTTTGCCAACTTAGGTCTTACCAGTGTACCTATTGGCACTCAATATGTAACAGACAACCCCAAACTATTATCAGGAAATGGTGTTTGGTGTATCGTTACTATTGGTTACATATCAGGCGAAGATATTAAAGTACGCTGGGAAATTCAAACCCTGAAGCCTGTACAAATATCCAATGTGGATGTTCAAGATTACATTGATAAGCGCAAGAACTTCACCACTGAGGAATGGCTGGATTTTATGATGCACACCGTAGGATTGAATCCTGAAGCTTTAAATCGCCGTGAGAAATTCATTACGTTAGCTCGTCTGCTCCCTCATGTTGAAAATAATTTCAACTTTATGGAGTTGGGACCTAAAGGTACTGGCAAGAGTCATGTCTTTCAGGAGTTATCACCTTATGGCGTTTTGGTGAGCGGTGGTGATGTGACTAGTCCTCGTTTGTTTGTCAGGATGAGTGGTAATAAAGAGATTCTAGGATTAGTGGGCTACTGGGATGTAGTGGCGTGGGATGAGTTTGAACAGCAAAAAGGTCGTGCTGTGGATGCGGTATTGATTGATACCATGCAAAACTACTTGGCCAATAAGTCATTCAACCGTGGTAAGGGCACTCATGAGGCTTCGGCTTCTATGTGCTTTGTGGGTAATACGAAGCACACGATTCCTTATATGTTAAAGAATAGCCATCTTTTTGAATCAATTCCTACCTCGTTTATTAAGGGTGCCTTCTTAGATCGTATCCACTTCTATAACCCGGGTTGGGAGATTAAGATGTTGAAGAAAGATAGCTTCTCGAAGGGATACGGTCTGATTACCGATTACATAGCAGCTATTCTGCACAATCTGCGCAATAAAGATTTGACGGCATTATTGAAGGATTATGCTAAGTTTGACGGTTCCCTCTCTGAACGTGATCACTTGGCTATCCGAAAAACCTTCTCCGGCATGGTGAAATTAATTTATCCGGATGGCAATATGACAGACGAAGAGGCATTTGAACTGATAGACTTTGCTGCCGAAAGTCGTAAGCGTGTCAAGGACCAGTTATATATCGTGGATGAGACGTTTAAAGCAGAGCTTGCTAAGTTTAAATATGTGCGTGAAAAAGATGGCTTAGAGATTAATGTAGAGACTTTAGAAAAGGTAAGCAATGCACTTATCATCCCGAACATTCCACAAGGTAATACTGCTACGTCAAAAATGAATGATAGCGACGTAATGCTTTTACAGGATGGAGTTGCAACAACAAGGCAAGAAGAACCTTCTTCAGAACGACAGCCTCGCAAAAGGTTTATTCCCTTACAGGAAAAGAATCTGTTCTTCCGCTTGGGACAGACCGGTGTCACCTATCAATCCCTTCTTGCCGATTATCTAAAGGATGCAACTGAAATTACTATTGAAGACCCGTACATCCGAGCAAGTTGGCAAGTAAAGAATCTTATGGAATTTCTGACGATGCTCATTGACACACGTGATGTGGATGATCTCAAAGTGCATCTAGTGACTAGTGAAGATGAAGATAAAATACCCGATCTTATAGACAAACTGGATGATATAAAAGACGATATGATCGGCTATGGCATTGAGCTTGACTATAAGTTCCGCGAATTTCACGATCGTTGTATCAAAACTGATAATGGTTGGGTAATTTCAATGGGACGTGGTCTTGATATATACGAAAAATACAGTCCGTATTCTGTCGCAGCCGTTCGGCCCGATAAACGTAAATGCAAAGAGTTTATGGTTACATTTATTAAAGATAATCAAGGTTGATACAAGAGAAGATGGATATACTTTTGCTGGAGCTTCATCAGCAGGAAAACAATGGGATGATAATTTTAAGCGAATACACATCTGATTAAGACTTTTTTTAGAATAATAATCCCATAATCTCCCTCCCCGAAGACTTTCTTTCCCACAAAGTCTTCGGGGATTTTTTTGTTTCTTCCCGGAATATTCTTACTTTTGCCGCACAAAACAAACAAAAAACATTCAATCTGCAATGCAAACTTACTCTGCATGTGGTGCGGCCATGTCGTGTCAGCAGTGCCCTAAGGCTGTGGGTAATGCGATTATTTATGCCTCTCATTCAAGAGGCTTCCACCTTCCTGCTCAAAAATGCGAAGAAAACATTATGATTTTTTTGTTGAAAGGCGAAGTGCTTGTCAACAGTCAGGAATATGCCGGAACTACTTTGCGTGCGGGGGAATTTATTCTTCAAGCCATCGGTTCCAAGTATGAGATTCTTGCTCTGACGGATGTGGAATGTGTTTGTTATCGTTTTAATCAGCCAGAGTTTTTCTGTGAGGAAACGTTATAAATACATTATAAAAGAAGTCACTCCGCCTCTGATATTCACTCCGATAAAGATTATTCCGGAGTTGCGTTTCTTTCTGGACGCTTCCAAAGCCTATCTGGCGAAAGAGAAGATTTGCCGGGAACTGCTTTCGTTCAAACGAAAAGAACTTGCCTTTCTTTTGGGAGAATACTACTCCGATTATGACCTTTCGATGCTGGTGCATACACTTTCCCGCTATACGTCCAGCTTTGAGTATTTTGTCCTGCAAAACCATCTGAAAGTGAAGACGGTAGAAGAACTTGCCCAGTTAGGTGGATACACCACTGTTACCTTCCGGCGTATCTTCAATTCTGTATTCCATAAACCTGTTTATGAATGGATGTTGGAGAAACGTAAAGAGAGCATTGTTTACGAACTTCGTTACACAAATGCCACTATTTCTGAGATTTGTTATAAATATGGCTTCGAATCTTTGCCTCACTTCTCTAACTTCTGCAAGAAGAATTTCGGAATCTCACCTCGTGGACTGCGTTCGGTACAGGCTGTTCCTCCACAAGAAACGCCAACTATTTGTGAAGAGGCTGGTTGAAGCGATACTTCACTGAGACAATGAAGTAACTGCCTATTTGTTGCGTATGGTTTTCATAAAGGCCATCAGCCATTGTGCCTCGAAAATAATTTTTCTGCTGGCTGAGTATATCCACCCAGTTGGCTGATACCTCCGCCTGTTTCTTTTTCAGGAAACGCCATGTGATGCTTGCGTTCCAGACAATCTGGTCGTCTTCCCCTTTTTTAATGTTTGTACCGTTTCGGAAGGAATGATTTGCATCTGTTCTCAGCTGTATACCTCCCGGTAAATCGGCAAAACCGTTCAATCCGAAGGTGTAATTGCGTGTATATGTATCCGTCTCTAAAAGTGAGTTGGAAGAATGTTGGAAGTTCCACCTCCCGTTTAGGTCCAGATTACCCCATTTAGGTTGGTAGGATAGGCGCAGGTCACTGTTGAGACCGGTGTTATGCGTGGCACTGCGTTCGGGTTGTTCACTCTGGTTTTCGTTGATGAGGTTGACATCCTGTGCAAAGGAGCCTCCGGCATTTGCATTCAGATTAAAGTTTTTAATGGGCTTCTGATACCGGAACACACCGTTTATGTTCCAGTTGCCGTTAATATTCACCGGATAAGTTTCACGTCCACCGGTTTGCTGGTTGTAGATCACTGCACGGGTCTGACTATTGATTCTGTTGTTCCAGTTCAGTGTGGCAAAGAGTCCTTCCTTCATATTTTGTGCTTCCAATCGGACAGACTGATTATAAGTAGGCTTCAAGTTAGGATTGCTTCGCGTGATGTTGAGCGGGTCACTGTTGTTGGTTGGTGAAATCAGATCATATAATGATGGTTGCCAGGTATTTCCATAATAATTCAGGGTTATCCTGTTTCTCTTTTTCTGCCATGAGATGAAAAGCATAGGCTGAAAGCCGACTGAATGGAGGGTGGTATCAGCTCTATGCAGGCCTGTTTTCTGGTTCAGGCTGCGTCGCTCAGGTTGCACGGATACTCCGGCATTGATGTTCCAAATGGTGTCGGAATAATTAAAGTGCAGGTTGATTCCGTGTTGCAGGGTACTGCTATGGCTCCGGTTGCTCAGGCTGTCGATGTAGCTCGTTTCATATCCTTCGGGCAGATATCCGGGTTGTACTGCCGTTTCTTCCATAAAGCCGGATAAGTCGTAGGTATTGCGGTCGTTTTTCTGCTTACTGTAGTTGAGGTTATATGAGATTTGTGCGTGCAGCTTCTTGGAAAAAGGGTGGCTGAACATCAGCCCGATGCCTTGTTGACGGTTGGGGGACAGGCTCGATGAGTATTGGTTACGGTAGAGTATGGAGTCGTTTCCTGCACTGTTCTTCAACTGATAATACGTGGTTGATGAGATAGAGAAGTTATTGTTGTCATTCTTGCTATCATTGTATTGCGCAGTCAGGCCGATAGAACTTCCTTTTTTATTGATCCGGCGCATGATATTTGCATGGAAGGAATACCGGTGTTGTTCTCCTTGCATTAGCGACCCCATGGCGATGTCATTGATTTTCAGCTCATCGGATACATCGTTGATATGACTGAAAGGATCGAGGATATCCAGATGAGGATTTTCATTGAACGTGGCCTGGCGGTTATTATTGGCATTATTATTCCGGACAAGGCTGAAATTACCGAAGAAATTGACAAAAGTCAGGGTATCGATCTGCCAGTTTAAGCCCAATAATGAATTCATATTGCGGCTACGGTTCGTATTGTTGCCGGCAGAATACTGGTACTTATTGCCACTTGTCAGATATTGTTCGTTGTAGGATGTCGAAATATTGCCCTGCTCGTTGTGGTGATAGGATACATTTCCGTTGAGTGTTAGTTTCTTATTGTACTTTTGGGTGAAATTTACGGCAACGTTCTCCTGTATGTTGTCTTTGTAGCTGGTCCGCATATGGAGGTTACCGGAATTGGCGATAACTGAGAAATTATTTCCGTTATTTTTGAAGTAGTTGCCTTGCAGGTTGAAATCTTTTTTGTTGTTATTGCCGTATCCGGCTTTTCCCGATGCAAGGAGGGTACCGTTGAATTCTTCTTTGGTTTGCAGGTCGAGCACATAGTTCTCTTTCCCGGTGCTGACACCCGTCAACTTTTCCAGCTTGCTTTTCTTATCGTACACTTTTATCTTGCTGATTAACTCTACGGGAAGGTTTTCCAGTGCCATCTTGTTGTCACCTGAGAAGAAGGCTTCACCGTTTACGTTGATTTCGTTAATGGGTAGCCCGTTGTATTTCAGTGTTTTGGTTTCGCTGTCGTATTCCATTCCGGGAATACGTTTGATAAGTGTCTCCAGATACGAGCCTTCCGGTGTTTTGTAAGCTGCCGCATTGATGACGGTGGTATCTCCCACCTGATCTACATCGCGCATCCGGGCGTTTACTGTCACTTCGCCCAATTCGATACCTTCTTCCAGTAAGATGCTACCCAGATTGATTGTTGAAGTGTTGCTGTCCAGTTTGCGGAAGACAGATTGCATTCCTGTATAAGAGGCTTTCAGTAAATATTGTGTTCCTTTCTGAGGGGTGAACTGGAGATTGAAACGACCGTCTGCACCGCTTGCAACTCCTTTTACAAAGGTGGAATCCTTGCCTTCCAGGATAACAAGACTTGCATAGGGCAGAGGCTCTTCTCCTTTCTTGGTCTCTGATGCAGTGCATACCTGCCCCTTGACTGTCCTTGTTTTTTGAGCGGATAGAATAGTCGGAATCAGCAAGAATAGCAATAGTAACCAGATTTTGTACACCTTCATGTCAGTCTTTTTATGGCAGTCACAAAATTAGAGAGTTTTCGTCATAAAATCTTCTTTTTTTATAGATATTATGCTACTTTTGCTCAATATAAGTGATACAATGAAAACCGACAAACTAAAATATGTTTTAGCCTTCATCTTTTTGCTGTGTGCTTTTTGGTGCGGAGTCAATTTTAAACGGTGGGACACTATTAACCACCGGATAGAAAAAATGATTTCTCTTGTTTATTCTTCCTCTCCTCAGTATGATTGTTACGGAAACTTTGAAGAACTCTTGAAACAGGAATTCAGGAAGCAGGGAATAGAACCGATATTTGATAAATTTTATCTGGATTTCAATACTGTCACGCCGGAAGATGGGATAAAAAATATGGAGGCTTATCTTAGTATCATCAAAGATAAACCGATGGCGCTGATCCTCACAGTGGGCGACCAAGCCGCATCTGCCCTGCTTTCTACCCGCCATCGACTACTTTCCTCCATTCCTGTAGTGGCTTGCAACGTACGTTTTCCCGATGAGAAACTTATAAAAGAATATGAGCGCAGAAAGGTATATGTGCTGCGTGATGCGCCGGATTTTAAGCATAACATTGATTTTATAAAATCTTTGCAGCCACATGTAGGGATAGATATTATTTATAATATTGATCTGACTCCGCTTGGATATAAATCGTTTGATTTATTAACTCGATTTGCGGATAGAAAAGAAATTCGGCTTTTAGGCTGTGAGTCTACTTTTTCAGTGGAGCATGAATACAGGAAATTGCAGGAAATGGTTGAGCATTATAATCTGATGCCTGCAAGGGCAAACAACCATATTGATAAAGATGATTTTACCATAAGCCTTTGCCCTTTTCGTTATATAAAAGGGACCTCTTTGTTTACCGAGATAGAAAAAACAAAAGCTGGGAGGGAAAAACAAGTTTTCCTGTTAGATAAGTTCGACCAGATGTCGCTTCCGATAACTAAAGCCTTAAACATCCCTTCTTTCAGCTGTCTCCGCCAGGGATTTGGGGAGGATGCCAAGATTGTGGGCGGCTACATGGCTACTGATGAGATTTCTGCGCGTACTGCGGCTGATTTTTCTGTTCGTCTGATGAATAAGGAGAAAATAGGTATGCCGAAAATCAGGGATATGGAAAAGGAATATGTACTGGATTGGACTTATTTCTCAGCCTATACGGACTTTGATGTGAAAAATGTACCTGAAGATGTCCGTATTATCAATTACTCCTTCTATGACCGGTATCGGAAGGAACTTTATTTCCTGACCGGATTGTTTATCCTTACTTTTATTCTGGTATTGATCAGTCTGCTGCGTATGCGCCGGCGTTCGCGTGTGGAACGTAAGAATATGGAGATGCTTGAGGAGACTCATAAGCGGCTGACACTTTCTATGGATGGAGGACGTATTTCGCTTTGGAATATACAGGGGGATAATATTGAATTTGATGAGAACTATACGCGTTTGGTAGGAATGAAGCAGAGGATATTTGTGCGGACTGATTTCCTGAAATATGCGTATCCCGATGATGTTTTTCTATTGAATTCATTGTACGAAACACTGCATCAATCTACAGATATGCAGGTTAGGCGTGTACGTTTCTCTTTCGGTGAAGAAGATTATCGTTGGTATGAACTTCGGTGCCGCAGTTTGAAAGATGCGGAAGGAAGGATAATGCTGGCGGGCATTATGCAGGATATTCAGATACAGGTAGAACGTGAAGAACAACTCATTCAGGCTAAGCAGATGGCCGAAAATGCTGAGTTGAAACAATCTTTCCTGAATAATATGAGCCATGAAATCCGTACGCCGCTGAATGCCATTGTAGGTTTCACCAATTTGCTGGTTGGCGAGGGGGGTGATGAGATTGAACCGGATGAGAGGAAGGCCATGCTTGAGAGCATTAACCGTAACAACGAATTACTCTTGAAACTGATCAATGATGTGGTGGAAATATCACGTCTGGATTCCGGCAACATGGATCTCGAAATAAAAGAATGGGATATGACAACGGTTGTGAAAGAGATTTATATGGCTTACCAGGCATTAATCAAGCCCTCGTTACAGTTTCATCTGGCTTTGGATGAGAATCTCTCTTTGCCTGTCAATATAGATCGTATGCGTTTTATCCAGGTTATTTCCAATTTCCTGGGCAATGCGGATAAGTTTACCCGGAGTGGTTCTATTACATTAGGATGCAAAGTGGATAAAAAAGGTCGGAAGGTCAGTGTGTATGTACAGGATACAGGGAAGGGAATTGATGAGAAAGAACTCATGATGATCTTTGACCGTTTTTATAAGACTGACGAGTTTGAACAAGGAAGCGGGCTTGGGCTTTCTATCTGTAAAGTCATTATTGAGAAGCTTTGCGGACATATAGAGGTGCAGTCTGAAGTAGGAAAAGGAAGCTGTTTTACGGTTGTTCTATCTTTGGCGGATGAGGTATAAGACTTCTGACTCATAAGAAAAACTCCCCTGCCGGTTTCCCGGTAGAGGAGTTCTTGTGATATTAATCAAATGTAGAAAGGGCTGATTAGTCTTTCAGTTTTGCGATGATGAAATCGCGGTTCAGACGGGCGATGTTGCTGATAGAGATGTTCTTCGGACATTCGGCTTCGCAAGCACGAGTATTGGTACAGTTACCAAATCCGAGTTCATCCATCTTGCTCAACATAGCTTTTGCGCGACGCAATGCTTCCGGTTTACCCTGCGGCAGCAAGTTCAGCTGGCTAACTTTTGCGGAAACGAACAACATGGCAGAACCATTCTTACAAGCAGCTACACAAGCACCGCAACCGATACAAGCTGCTGCATCCATAGCTTCGTCAGCGATTTGCTTCGGAATCAGGATAGCATTGGCATCCTGAGGAGAGCCCGTGCGCACACTAACGTAACCACCGGCTTGCATAATCTTGTCGTAAGCCGTACGGTCTACCATCAAGTCCTTGATGACCGGGAAACCGGCAGAACGCCAAGGTTCAACAGTGATAGTGTCACCATCGTTGAAACGACGCATATA
>OGEM01000918.1_pt1 | contig 15257 bp, 15 predicted proteins | sample 1570741 | NCBI WGS metagenome assembly OGEM01 (sample SAMEA2582141, study PRJEB24529) | metagenome | biome: Human gut stool | place: China | collected 2011
CAGGCATGTCAGTCAACTATGATAAGGTTGTCAATAATGATGGCTATACATGGCTTTCTTACCTCAGCTATTCAGGACATCGTTTCTATGTGGCTATCGCACCAACGAGTGTGACTAAACCCGTAGAACAACCAGTCCAACCAAACACATCTTCATCTGGTACCTATACTTTCAAAGAACGCTCTAGCATTAAAGCAGAACCAAGTGTAGCGAGTCCAGAGTTGGCCTACTATGATGCTGGTATGTCCGTTAACTATGACAGATTGGTGACTGCAGATGGTCATACATGGCTCTCTTATGTCAGCTATGGGGGCAATCGCCGTTACATTGCTATTGATGGTAAGGTAACAGCAGTTGCTCAACCAGCAAGCCCAAGCCTAGCGGCAACTGGCACCTATACCTTTACAAAACCTAGCTCTATTAAGGCTCAACCAAGTGTTGCTAGCCCAGAGTTAGCCTACTATGATAAAGGCATGTCCGTTCGCTATGACAAGGTCCTTACAGCTGATGGACACACATGGTTATCTTATATGACTTATAGCGGTGCAAGACGCTATGTGGATATTTCTTAAGAGTTGTAACATCACTCTCTTTTGAGGGTGGTGTTTTTTTAGTTTCAAGAGTTGAATCAATATATTGTTCAATATGCTTTAGAAACATTTGCTGTAAATTAGCGAAAGTTATAAAATCAAGGTGAAAGTATAGGATTCGTTCTATAAGTAGCTAATTCATCTATGACTTCAATGAAAAATTTAGTTGTTTTTGTGTTATAATAAAATCAAAGGTTAAGATTATAATCAATAGTATTTTTACAGGAGGATTTACTTATGAACATGAATTTTTTGATTGGTAATTTAACTGCTGATGCAGAAGTAAAAGAAACATCTAACAAAAAAATTAAGGCTCAATTTACAATTGCGGCCAACACTCAATACGTAACTACAGATGGGGAGGTGAAAGATCAAACTACATTCTTACGAATTGTAGCTTGGGGAAAACTAGCTGAAGCTTGCCGTGGTTTAGCTAAAGGTCAAAAAGTCATGGTGAGCGGAAGGAATTTGGTAGTTAAATACCAAAGTGAGGACGGAATCACTCGGTATTATCCACAAATCGTAGCTGAATTTATCGGTAGCTCTTTATTAAATAATGAGCGAAGTTACTTTGATTATGCTGATGCAGACGCAGACACTTATGATGAAGAAGTACCATTCTAAATAGATAAGCCCCCTCAATAGAGGGGGCTTTCTTATGCTATCAATCTTGCTGAACCGCTATGCGGACAGCTTTGCCGATTTAACCGCTATGCGGACGAACTTCACTTTATAATAGTTTCATTCGTGAACCGTAAAACGGACGGCTACGCCGATATATAACTAGAAAATAATGATAATATCTAATTAACTATCTAGGAAATTCTTTAATTCTGAAATCAGAACCATTTCCAACAAACGCAGGTTTAGGTGACATACCACTTGTTGCTTGTCCTATGTGATGTTCCATATTCGTAATAGCCACGTCAGATGTATCAACCATAGAAGCTTGTGTTTCTAATAGACCGTTTAATTGTTCCTGCTTGGTTTGTAAAACCAGTAGGGCGGATTTTTTTTGTTCCTCACTATATAAACTACTATTAGTTTCCATATCGTTAATCTTTTTAGTTTGCATCGCAATTTCTTGGTTTAATCGTTCAATGTCATTGGCTACAGTAACTGTTTGTTGTCGCTCTACTAAGGCTTGGTTTTGAACACGATCCATTTCATTATGCATAGAATCAAAAAAGTTATCAGATGAACCGTCTAACTTAATTGTATATAGGTCTTTTAGTTCTTTTTTAGCATTATCACTATTAAGCATGCCTTTAGTATAGTTAAGTTTATCAAATAATGATCTGGAGTCTGTCACTACTTTTTGTAAATCTTTTAGATTTGCATTATAGGCTTTTTGTAAATCTTTCAAGTCATTTACTTTCTTGGCAATATCACTTTGTTTTGCCGTTTCGACTTTTTCTTTTATTTCATTAATAAAATCTCTTACATTACCACCATGAAAGTGCCATGCAAAAGCGGTACTGCTAACAACAAAAGTTGTTGTTAGCGTAGCCATAACGTAAATTAATTTCTTTGGTATTTTCATAATCCCACCTAAATATTAAAGCGTAGTGATTCAAAGTAAGAAACACAACGTGTAGATCCTTTTTGTAAGAACCATGAACACATAACAAATGTTCCTGTAAAGATGATTAAATCAGCAACACTATCACCTCTAATAATATTGAATTTACCTAAAGCAGAGATAATCATTGTATAAATAAATACAATAACAACGAGATAGAATAGTTGCGATAGGATAGCACCTAAGAAAGTACCTCCTTTATCATTTACAACTGGTAACATAGATAATGGTAATCCAAGAACACCAATCATGCAATAAATATAGAATATAATTAGATTACGAAGGATAAATAAGCACATTTCAATAGCAAAGATAAGAATAGTAATAATGCAAAGATTATAAATTAGGAATGGTCCTAAATTCATTTTGCTTACTAAATGCCATTTCATATGCATATAGTTTTGTAATGAAAGTGCTAGTTGATTGAATAGTAAATCAAAACTAGTAAAACTTTCACTAGTTACTGGCTTGTCGCTAAAAGCACCTGCTAAAGCCGTTACAGACGGTATACCTAATGTACGGATTATTTCTGGCCAAGCTTTCCAAAGGGCTAAAAATAGTATGATTTTTAACACTTTAGGAATGATAGCCTGCATTGTAAATTCCTCTTCTTCAACACTTACTTTCATACCAAACCACATAAGGTTTAAGATACAAAGCAATACAAGTGTATCAAATGCACTATCAATGAGATTTTGCGTAGCCGTAATGATTACATTCATAATCTTTTCAGCGATCTTATTAAATGCTTTATATGGAGCAAAGAATCCTTGATAATTAATATCTATACCTGGTATAGCTTTTAAGAAGAAGTTTTTAACGCCTGTTAATGGTGTTTTTGTGTTAGTTCCACTACCGTCTAATTTCCAACCGCCTGCTTCTAAAATCGCTCTAGGATTATCGAATGGGTTAGGATTGTAGGAATCATCTAGACCGTATGAATCAGGACGCCATTCAGCGTGAACGTGTACACCAGTACTTTTACCAGTACTACCTGCATGAGCTACAATCTGTCCTACTGAAACATGTTCACCTTCCATAACGGTAACGTCTGAATTATGACCGAGTCGAAAGATACCAGGGTAGTTATCCATTTTAATGACAACAGATATACCATAGTTATCGCCATAATCACCTGCCCAAATGACAGTACCAGATACAGGTGAATCTATGTCATCACCTTCTTCTATACCGCCAACATCAAGCCCTGCATGTTCTTCATAGTTTACACCGTCAGTTGGATCTATACGACCCCCTGGTTCAGATGTAACGACACCACTTAATGCAAATACTTGTGAATGAAAGGCACTTGCGAAGAGTAATGTGAACGTGATACAACATAAATATATAATTTTTTTTAGATTTAGCAAAAGGTCATCACTCTCCAATTTGTAATACGAAAAATCAAATTTGTAATACAATTTTAGGTTTGATATAATTATACTATGAAACATAAAAAGAAAACAGCAGTAAAACAAGGGATTACAATACGGTTTTCCTTAGAAGATATACAGCGAATTCAAGACGCTTCTAAAAAACAAGATATATCTGTTTCAAAATATATCAGAGAATGCGTTTTATTAGCCCTAGACGGCAATTTAAATGTAGTTAGGTATAAACATATACTAGATACAATAAAAAGCCTTCAGGGATTAAATAATGAAGAAAAATAGAAAGGGTAGAATCATATGAAATTAATTAAAACAGTACTATTAATTATTATGACAATGGTATCGTTAGTATTGGTAGTTGGTTGTGGTAGCAATACTGCTTCCTCTATTTCTAATTTAGAAGGTACATACCAAACAAAGTTCATAGATAAAAAAGATGGATCTAAGATTTTAGAAGTTGCAACAATTAAAAAAATATCAAATACATCATATGAAATTACTATATATTATTTTAATGATGCAAGAGATACTAGTAAGCGTGAGCCTAATTATACTGCACCGCAATGGAATGGTAAGGTTAGATTTTTTGAAACAAGACAATATATAGCTACATTAAATAAAGATACATTACAAAGTAATAGTGAACGAGCGACATATACTATTACTAATGAGGGCGAATATCCATTAAGGAATCATGAGAGTATTGATTTAAGCTTAAAAAAAGTATCTGATAAAATCCAAACATTTGAAGAATTTAGTCCAGTACCTGTGAATGAATTAGTTAAATAAATGAAAGTACCGACACTCTGTTGAGTATCGGTACTTTTTTATTATTTCTTAGAACCTTGTCTAGATACTCTACGATATAAAGACGAACCTAATTTATTTTTTAAATTAGTTGGTTTAGTGTCAGCATCTATACCAGATGCTCGCAATACTTTTCGTGTACCAGAACGACCTGCACCGCCTAATACTCTACCTGCGGTCTTGCCTGCTGTACCTACGACTTTACCACCGACACCAGATGCTAAACTAACAGCACGTCCACCAATCATAGATCCTAAATTTTGACCGCTAGAAATAACTGCCCCAGATACAATACCTGATGCAATAGCCGTCGCTTGCTTCATCAATAAGGAAATTAAGATAATACAGATTGTTTCTGTAATGATAGTGGCTAACATTGTTGTATTTTCGCCAACTCCTGCTTTGCTATTCGTATCACCTATTGTAAAGAAAGACGAAGATAGGACTGAATCGATCATTGAAAAGAAGAATGTAGTAACCATTAGCTTTACAAATAATCCTACGAATCCGTCAAAGGCTTTACCGCCGATTGATTTTGTGTAGTTTAAGATATGGAATGGGGCTAATACCAATAATAACGCTCCTACAATGGTAAATTCAGCCATTGCAGAGAACATTTCATAAGTAATAAAGAAAATAGCTCCGATAGCAAATAAGCAGGCTACAATAGCTAAAATCAATATTACAAACGATTCAGATGTAAGGGATAAAGCACTTACCGCATTACCAATGGTAGTAAACATATTACCAACATGTTTCGTTAAAAATGAGCCTACATCAGCGACACCTTGTCCGCCACCACCAATTTTACCAAGCATACCTGCTGTTGTTTGAAGCATGTTCACAAACTCGGACCAGTTCTTAATTAAAGTTCCTAAAAACAAAAAGTGGAGTGCTTTTATGATTAAATTATTTAAGTTATATCGACCACTAGGAAAATATAACTCCCAATTTGTCATAACAGAAATAATACACAATGATGTTAATAATACAATCATTGGTTCTTGTAATTGCGTGATAGCATTAGAAGAGTAGTCAGAAATTGTATTACTAATTGTTTTAAAAAACAGAGAAAATGTTTCATTATTAAAGTTCATAGATTCACCACCTATTTTAACTTAATAATATTCAAATCATTATATTTGATTTCTTGACTAGACATAGCTTGACCTGCCGTTTGGAAGTCATTCGCTGCCTTTTTGTTCATCGCTGTAGCACCTTTTTTCTCTAGGTTTTCTAGTTCTGATCGATACGTAGCTTGTTTAGCTTGGGTAGCTTGAATTTCTGCTCGAGCTGTAGAAATTTTATTTTGTTCAGTTAATATAGCATTTTGCAATTTTGCTTGTGCATATTGACCTTGTGCAGTAGGTAATAACTCTTGATACCTGCGGATAGCTTCTTCATGTTTAGCTATTTCTGCTTGTTTCGCATTGATTAAAGTTGTTGCTTCTTGATTAAGTTGTGTATATTTAGCACGATTTTGTTCAATCATACCGCCTACTTGGGCGTATGTCATATTGTCAAAATCGAGATTTTCAAAATTTTGGAAGTTTTCTTTAAAAGCTGTAACTGAATCTTTTGTTCCGTTAAATAAAGAACTCATATTACCTTTTACACTAGAATATTGTTTGCGTAAGGCATCAATATCATCAGTAATAGGTTTGATATGCTTTAAGCTGAGGTCTTGCATGTTCTTTTTTTGTAATTCTATTTGTGTTTGTAGTTTTTCAATCGTTTCAGTAGCTTTTTTGATTTGCTTAACGATTTGTGCATACACTTTAGAATCATGAACAGCATAATAAGCATTTGCCTGCGATACGACAAAACCTGTTACAGTAACCGCCCCAAAGACGGTTACTGCTATTATTTTAGTTTTTTTATCATTTTTTAGTTTATTCAGAAGGTCAAGAGGTAGTGACATAATTACTACTCCTTTCTTACGATACACCTTGATATTTAAGCCATTTATCTATAAATTCATCAGTACTTGATACAGATTTATAAAATTCTTTAGCTGTATTCTGATCTTTTACACTAGTTGCTGTTAAAAAAGCACCTTCATAGCTTTTTTTATCATACTCTTCTCTAAGACCTAGTCTAAAAATACGTGATCCTAGTTGTGATTTATAAAAGTAATCTTCTTTGGCCTCTAGATTAGCTACAATATCAATTTCTGCAGGATTGAGACCAAATCTATTATACAATTCACGAGACACATCATTCATCGTAGGATTCGCCAAATAAATTTGTGTCTGCATGTTATTAGATAACAATGGAACAATATCAGGTGTGAAATCATCTAGATTTTGTGTTGCCATAATAACAGAAGCATTAAATTTCCGTAGTGTACGGATATAGCTAATAATACGTTTTAAGAACTCAGCATGGTTTAAAAATGCCCAACACTCATCAAGGACAATCATAGTTGGTGGTATTTTAGCATTCGCTTGTGCTTCTTTTTCAGAATAACCTTGTTTTTTGAGTTCCTCTACAGCTAGATTAAACTCACTACTTAATTTGCGTTGTATTCTATGAAATAAATAATCAACAACAGTACCTGCAATAGTAGGATTTTGTAGTAATCGTTCCATTTCAAATACTTGCCAACGACCTTGTCCGAGTTTGTCCTCATTGGCATCAAATAAGTTGCCATATAACCCTTGTTGTAATTGTGATTCACCAACGTCAGCGATTGTTAAATTGTGAAGCACACGTCTCCACATTTCATTTTGAACACGCCGTCTTAAAATAGAAAGTGTTTTATCGCGATCATCTATGTATCTAGATTCGATTAATGCTTTTTCTAAATCACGTTTATCAACATTGGTGACTTCTTCACCAATGGATTTAGCATAAGTAGATAACCATTCTAAGACCCATTCAACTTCTGAATGGTCGTGGATTTCTGCTAGAGGTTTAAAAGAAATAGATTCTGTATCTTCTAATAGATTGTAATGATTACCACCCATAGCTAGTGTAGTAACTAGTGAAGAAGCCCCAATATCAAACGTATAAATACGACTATTAGGGTATTTCATAAAGTGAGCGGATATTGTATTTAATAATACGGATTTGCCAGAGCCAGTTGACCCTACAATAAGAGTATGACCTACGTCCTCTACATGTAGGGATAAGTTAAAAGGAAGGCTTTCTTGTGTTGTACATTTTAATAGAGGAGGACCGTCTAAATGTTCATTGTAAGGTTGACCCTCCCACATAGTCGTAATAGGGGCAAATGCTGTTAATGTTTCTGATGTAGTTAAAAACTTTCTGACGTTGCTTTGATAACAACTAGGAATGGTTCCTAGCCATGCTTTTAATGCTTGGCTTTTTTCCACAAATGGGTTGAAATTTTTGTGACTGAAAATTTCTAAACAAAGTTTAGTATCAGTTTCTAATTGTTTTTTATCTTCGTTTAATAGTACAAGTGATACTGTTAAATAACCTAAACCGATAGCATCACGTTCAATCAGCTCAACTGCTTCTACAGCATCTTCTGCATTACTTTGAGAGATTCTGTCAACTTGTGTTGGATTATCATTTACACTATTTTGATTTGTGATTTCCGCTAATTGAGCAGTTGCTTTTTTTGATGTAAACCAGTTTCCGTCAGCAATATTGTTAGCTTCCTTGATTGCTTCAGCTTTATTTAGTGCAATGTATCTAACAGAATATCTAAATTCGCTTGGTAAATAACGCAAGGCATCAAATACATCAGTTGGTATCTCCTCTGGAAGTCCTTTAATACCGATTGTACTAATATATTTATGACCTAATTTTGGTTCACGACCACCCACAATTTCAGAATCAGAAATTTGTTGAATGATATATGAATCAATATCTCCACTTTGCTTATGTGGGGTAGCTGAAATTGTACTGTGTAGATAGGTGATCGTTTCTTCTTTTGATAGCGGTTTAATGTCATCAAAAATAGCATGGAACATACCTATAAGCGTTGCAATTTCATCAAGAAATTCAGTTTCTTGTTCTTTCATTAATTCTGCATAATCTTCAACTAATTTGTTAAATGTTTCGCTATCCTTTACCGATTTAGGATTTAAAGAGGACCAAAAGTCACTCCAAATAGATTTGATTGTTTGAATAACTGTTTCATCACTATCATAAAAGATATTGGATAGTTTTGCTGTTGTTTGTGCAGGTTGGCGATAGATAATTGTCAAATAGTATTCGATTCTATATAGATTTGGTTGTAATCTATTCTTTCTAGTTTCGTCAAATTTAGCCTGTAAGACGTTTGCATTTGTTGTCTGGATATAATCCTTGTCATGATGCTTTGCCATCTCCCAGTGAAGAATATAGCCCTTTTTTAAGCGTTTTAATACGTTATTAACAGCTTCAAAATAAAGTACTCCGTTATCTTCGGTAAATGTTGTTGTATCTTTTGCCGAGAATTTAAATGTTTTTTGTATTGTGCCATTATTATTAGACACAACTGCATTCTCCGACATGGTAAACCATGTGACAAGGTCTGAAATATAGCCAGTATTTGCCATAAGCTGTCAATCTCCTAATCGATAAAATAATTGTCCTTCGTTTTTAGGTTGTCTAATAAAATTTTGAAGAAGAAATGATCTTCTTCAAATGCAAACTTCACTATAGTCCAAAGGACAAAGAACACACCAAATAATATTTTTGCACCAGTAAAATTAAATCCACCAAATAGAACAGCAGAAATAAAAGAAATAAGTGCAATTACAATTAATAAAGTTTTTGGAATAAACAAAAAAACAATAGGTTTACTTAAAGCACGATAAGTATTAAAAACCATAATACCTCCTTTATAGTTAAGGCTATAGATCACATGGGAACTATAAATAGTAAATGGACAGAGTCTGGAGGACTGGCGACATTTACTATTTATAGTTTAGGTTCCTTTGGGAACGATGGGAAGGGGATTATAGACCGTCAGCAATAGCTGTTACGATAGCAGTTGCTCCTAGTGCAAAACAGATACCACCTACTACTTTTAAGACAGTAGCCATATTGTCACCACGATTATTCATAGCGTAACCAACACCCATAATCATTACACCAAGAATACAAAGGTATTTAGCCGTTGTACGCAACTCTTCGATAAGATTTGCTAAAAAATTATTAAACGGCAAAGTGAAAGCTCCTGCAGGTTCAAATGGAAATAGTGTTAAATAGGTAGTTAAAACAGCAAATGCAGTAGTATATACTAAGTATTTATTAGTGTTGTTTTGCTGTGTCGAATTGTTTGCTTTTTGTTTCAATTTGTTTTCTAAGTTCGTCATTTTTCTCTTTCTCCTTGATTGCCTTTGCAATACGCTCATTCAGTTCTTCCTCTGTTAAGTTAGTGATAATAAACTCTTCATTTTTTTTATCATAACCGTCAACAAAGATAATATCATTAATTATACGATATGTACCTTTATTAGATACAAATTTTTGTATTGAAATAACGGCATGAATGGCATCACCGATTAAACTTCTAGCTAATCGATAGTCATTAATTGAATCACTTTCTAATACTAATGATTCAATTCGTCCTAATGTAGATACAGCACTATTAGAGTGAACTGTACAAAAACCACCTTCATGTCCTGTGTTCCAAGCCTTTAACATATCGTGAGCTGTATGATCGCGAATCTCACCTACAATAATGCGAGTAGGGGAGAGACGCATAGAATCTTTTACTAAATCTTTTGCTGAGATTTTGACAGAACGATTGCCACTTGTGAGAAGATTTTGCTTATCATCAATTGGACAAATTAATTCAGGTAAATCTTCAATCATAATGATACGGTCATATGGTGTAAGAATGGCTAGCTCATTTAACACTCCATTTAAAAAAGTAGTTTTACCAGAACCAGTGCCACCTGCAACTACAATATTTTTGTGATTTTCAATTAAATACTGAATTGTTTTTCTATATAGAGGCGATAAAAACCCTTTTTGTTCGTATTCATCTAACGTAAAAATACGGACAGGTTTTTTTCTGAGCATAAATGTTGGTTTTTTTACAATCGGTGGATATTCAATTTGGGCCCTTATATTTAATGACTCAATTTCGACCGATAAATTAGGATTTACTTCATTAATGATTTCATCATTAATGCCAGAAATAGCCGTACAGATAGTCCTAACTTTATTTTCGTCTAGAAAATCACCAGTATTTTTTCTTCCGTAAATGGTATCAATACGTAATTGATGATCTTCATTGACGTAAATTTCGTTGACATCTTTATCAAATACATAACGTAATATATTTACTCCTAAATCTCGTAATAAAGAGGCTATTTTTCTAGGTATATCTTTGTTTGATTTTTCTTTAATTCTAGATAATATAACATCAACATTAAAATCATCGCTTTTTATTTGTTGTTGAATGGCCTCATCATCATTAATGATATTTAGAATATTAGATGAAGCAAATACATCATATATTTCTGATTGTTTCAGATCGTTTGTCATCATAGGCATCATTCCTCATTATTAATGGGCTCTTCTTCATTAACTTTATTTGATGCTTTAGCAGGAATGAGATTTAAAATTTCGTTCAAATCTGTTGCTAAATCATATCCTTTTTCCTTTAATCCGTTTACTAGTGCTGTTTTTAATTTTGCATCTAGTTTTCGGATTTTTTCTTTTTTACGCATCGCTGCTTTTTGTTCACGTTCTTTTTCTTTTTCAATCGTTTCTAATAAAGCCTTAATATCATCTTTTACATTTGGTGTCATGCTGATAATTTCTCCTTGTTTAACTCTAATACATTTGATTTTTGACGGCGATCCATGATAGCAAGCATCGTATTACGTCTTACTATAAGCATTTGATTATATGCATCGATTTCTTCTTCATTCTTTGGTTCATCAGGAATGATTGATTTTAAAGAATCAAAATACACTTTATACGCCATATCTGAATTATAAGCTTTTTGATGTAATTCATGATAGAGGTCATGGTTAATAAAGTACTCATCATCTAATTTTGTTTTATCTGTTAAAAAACCTTGACGATGTAGTAAATAAACAAGCATTTTATCGATACTATCTCTTAATCCATACACCGTCCGATTAATTGTAGCGTGTACATTATCAGTATCATATGGGATATACCCTTTATCAGCACTAGTTAATTGATTTCTTGTATTAAATGCTTCGTTTAATAAGAATTGTAAGCGAATATATGCTTCAAATAGAGGCGTATATTCTTTTTCTTCTTGTTGATTTTTAAATTCAGTAATTAGATTAATAGCATTTGTCATTTGACCTGATCGCGTATAATCTTTTCCTTCATTTGTAAAATCTTTTTCAATGCTATCAAATTCTTCTTTTTGTAAAAATTGAATAGAAGCGAATATAGGTTCTTTATAGATATCAAGAGGACGTAAACCAATTAACTTATGAGGATCTAATGATTTACCTGTATTAAGTCTCCAAATCATTTCATCATTTAAGAACCACTTATTTTTAGGTGATTTTACGTTAACTGATTTTCCGTCATTTGAAATAAAGACTAAAGCATTGTTTCCTAAACGTCTTACTTCGGCAGGGTCAATCAATTTACGACCAATTTCAGAAGTAGATACGGTGGTTCTACTAAACCAACCAGATGTTGATGTAGACTCTTGCTTTAGTGTTACATCACCGATTGCTTCTGATGCGAATTTAGCGGTAGTTTCATCACGAGGCTCTAAATAAATCTGTGTTTGCATGGAAGTCATATAAGATTTATCGTTATCGTAAACCCCTAATACTTGGTCTATACCCTGAGCAATGAGTAAAAATTTTAACCCATAAGAGGCAGAATAACCTGTCGTTCTAACTAATTCTGTCATTTTACCAAAAGCTGGCCACTCATCAATGAGTAGCAAGCAAGGGCGTTGTCGTTTGGCCTTTGCCTCATCTTCCATAATGCGAGATGTGATGATTTGGAAGATAAAGGAGAACAAGTTCTTAACACGATCCAAATCAGAAGGAGGAACGACTAAGAATAAATCTGTTGGTTTAGATAACCCACGGATATCACCGATGATAAAATCAGATGTACATGTATTTTCAACAATAGTTTTACTACTAAACATGCTTAATGCTGTGATTGCAGTTGATAATACAGAGGCAAATTCTCCACCCTCTTTAGCAATAAAAGAAGAGAATTTAGTCTTAACGACTGGGTGTAGTTTAGGTGTTGTTGCTGAGTCTGATGTTATCGTAGCGATATTATCTACATTAGATTCATCAATTCTACGGCGAATCATAGGCTGTTCTGATGTTTCACCATGCACCCAGATATCACAAGGAAAATGTTCAAAATCATTTACAATTCTTAAACATTTTTCTTTAACGTCAAAAATTTCTCCGTCCTCATCAAAACCACCTGTAGATAAAAATTCATACACATGATACATATTGGTTTCAATATAACCTTCGTCAGAGGGCATTAAATTATTTTTCGAATTTTCTACTGCGTGTGCATATTTTAAATGCACTACAACACCAGTAATAATATCAATAGCTGTTGCTTTCCAATGGGCATCTTTACCCTCTGGAGAACCTACTAACAAGGTAATAACATTACCAACGTCTTTATCTTCGTCTGGAGTACCCCAACGAATTTCATTTAATGGATTAAAACGAGCCGTAGGGCGTAGATCAGTAGGAGCAAACTCAATGACATTATGACCGAGTATATACTTTCTATATGGCCCAGTTTCACGCAAATTTTCACGTTTTAAATCAGATACAATCATTGAACCCTTCCATTGTAGACAAGTAGGAATAACAATACCAATACCTTTACCTGCTCTAGAGGGAGCAATCATAATTCCATGCGTAGGGTTGTTATCAATGATGTAATACCGATTAATAAATAAAATAGATTGGAAAATATGAAATATCCAACTAAAAGCCTTATCATTGATGATTAAAAATGATAAAAACTTATGTTTTTTACCGATTTTGGCAAGTGATTTTCTAATTTTTGATAGTGATTTATGAAGATCTTACTAATCAAATAACCATGTATCCCACGTTCCTAATATAACCCCTGATATATTTTTAGATTGTTCTGCTCGTACTACAGAATTCATATTTTTCAAATCTATTAAAGTAGCCCATTTAGCGGTACCATGCGAGGTAAGTTCTTTATTAGAACCTAATTTCATAGCTACAATAAACCCTGCAACAAAGCTAATTAAACAACCTGTAAGATACGTTTCAAACGGTGTAGAGAATATCTTAGGAGCTTGTGTATGGAACTCTATATACAAGTCCATAAAGCCCAATGGATTTGTATATAGGATTCCTATTTTTGCCATGCCTTCTGTGAGTGGGGCTGATGTTCTTTTCATTAATAATGTAATGGCTATCGTATTAGATATAAAAAAGCCAATACAAGCAACAATGCCTCCAATTATAAAGTTATGCACGGAAATTCCTTTCTAATACTAAGTGGGGAAGTAGCCACCCTATATATGGGGTGGCTACATTTTAATTATTGTACATACGGTTTCACTCTAATATCTGCATGAAGCATAACATTAAATTGATAACCCTCACGGACTGTTCCTGTTGGTTGAACGGAACTGCTATTTTGTGTAGCAATAGAGGTCATGCCACTAATAGCTTGTGCGATAGCACTTTTTAAAGCAGAATCAGATACTGATTCTGTATATGCACTATTACTATTGTTATTATTATTTGTATGGCTAGAATTATTAGTTGCAGCTCCTGCAAGACCTGCAAAGATAGCACCTGTTAATACGGCTCTAGTTTTCACCCAACTATGCGTAGAATATTTATCTTTTAAGCCAGTTTGACCGAGTCCGTCAATAGCTTCATAGTTAGGTAACATAACAGAGTTACCATTAGGGAAAATAACACGTTGGAATGCAATATTAATACGTCCGCCATTCATACCCATTGGCTCACCAATTAAACGGCTTCCTGCAGGAATCAGTACATTATTACCAGTTACGCTGTCATATACATCTTGTCTAACAACGGCTGTCACTACGCTGTTACTGTTATCAGATGTTACCTTTGTAATTAATGTAGCAGGAATAACCGTACCTGCTTGTAATACTTCATCAGCTTTAGCTTGACCGCTAAAACTATTAGTACTAGTAGAATTATAGCGATCATAGGTATTTTGACCGCCATAATAATTGGTTGTATCTGATGCAAATGCCATAGAAGAAGTAGCAATAGCAAGCATTGCTACAAGTAATGTTTTCTTTAATTTCATCGTATATTCCTTCCTATCGTTGAGAACCGACAACAGTAATGTAACCGTCATTAGTGTTGTTATTGTAGTTATTATTTACAGAGTTGTTATAACTTCCATTAGCGGATCCATTAGAAGATTGACTTGTGCTTTCTCTCCACATATCAGATAAAGTTTTTGTTCCTTCCTGTTCAGGACCGTTAGAACCTTTATTGCTACCAAAACTAAAGAAAATATCAGAATTATTAGCTTGCTTTTCCGCTTGTTCTGCCTGAGCTTCTTCTTGTGCTTTTTTCGCTAATTCTGCTGTACGCCTTTGCATTTCTGCCTGTTGTTCTGGTGTAATTTGTTGAGGTTGTGTTGGCGATTGTGGGGTAGGTTGAGGTGTCAATTCATGCGAATGATTGTGATTGTGTTCGTGATTGTGTTCGTCATTAACTAGGCGATTAGCTTTATCATCAGGTGTTATTGTAGTTTTATTCACAGAATCCTCTGTTTTAGTCGTTGGTTTTGATTCTTGTGAGTCACCACCAAACCATAAATAACCAATACCGACAATAAGAATAGCGACAACAACACCGACTACCTTTCTATTTAATTTCTTTGGTTCCTCTGGGGTAGGTTCCAAATCAAGTTTAGTATCTGCCATAGTATTTCTCCTTAATACTGTAACGTGTT
>OGEM01000937.1_pt1 | contig 14990 bp, 9 predicted proteins | sample 1570741 | NCBI WGS metagenome assembly OGEM01 (sample SAMEA2582141, study PRJEB24529) | metagenome | biome: Human gut stool | place: China | collected 2011
AGGCGAATGACCAGCTGGAAGGTATGGTCGGTACGCTACGTGTGAATGCCGCACGCCTTGTATCTCCGGAAGCATACTGGGTATTCACTGGCGATGATTTCGACCTGAAGATTTCTGACAAGGCTAATCCGAGCTATCTGGTGATAGCCAATGACCCGGAAAAGGAACAGGTTATCGGCTCGCTCAATGCCCTTGTACTGAACCGTCTGATTACAAGGGTGAACTCAAAGGGTAACATCCCGGTGAGCATCATAGTGGACGAGCTTCCGACACTGTACTTTCACAAGATAGACCGTCTTATCGGTACGGCTCGTTCCAACAAGGTTGCCGTAACTTTAGGTTTCCAGGAGCTTCCTCAGCTGGAGGCTGACTACGGCAAAGTAGGTATGCAAAAGATTATCACCACCTGCGGTAATATCTTCATGGGTGCAGCACGTAACAAGGAAACGCTGGAGTGGGCACAGAATGATGTGTTCGGAAAGGCAAAGCAGACCTCACGTTCCATTTCCATCAATGACCACAAGGTATCAACCACCATATCGGAGAAGATGGACTTTCTGGTTCCTGCAGCCAAGATTGCGGATATGGCAACAGGCTGGCTGGCCGGACAGGCGGCACGTGATTTTACGGCCACCGATGTCAGTATGCTTGACCATTTTGACATCGAGCAGTCGGAAGAGTTCAAGACCACCAAGTATTTCTGCAAGACTCATTTTGACATGAAGAAGATTAAGGACGAGGAAAAGCACTATGTGGCTCTACCCAAAATTTATGAGTTCAAGAACGACAAAGAGAAGGAAATCCTGCTCAACCGTAACTTCAAGCGTGTGAACCAGGAAGTGGAAGATATGGTAAAGGAACTTCTCGGTATCAGTTAAATATGTAATTTATGAATATGACCTTAAAACCGGCATTCGGACTTAGCGGCAGTGCCCTGAAAGTCATTGCCATGATTTCCATGGTGATAGACCATATTGCTCTCTATCTGATGGAGCACGGTACCGTATTATACGAAACGATGCGCTGTATCGGGCGCATCGCTTTTCCTGTGTTTGCCTTCCTGATAGCGGAAGGATTTATCCATACAATAAGCAGGTACAGGTATTTCTTTACTCTGCTGGGCTTTGCCGTAATCAGTGAAATACCCTGGTTTCTACTGAATGGTGCTGACGGGACACATAATGTGATGTTTACGCTTGCATTGGGTGTGGCCACGCTTATGGTTCTTGAAAATCTTCTGCAACGTAGTATGGTACTGGGATTCCTTTGGACGCTTGGTATGGCCGGACTCGCTTCCTGGCTTGGAGTGGATTATGAATGGAGAGGGATTATTGTTATCGTTATATTTTATCTTTTTAATGTATATGGTCACTCTTTCCCATATAGTAGAGGTATGCAATTTTTTTGCACATTTGTTTTCATGATGCACTATGGGGTGATAGGTGCTGTAATGTCCTGCATGATTATTTATCTATATGACGGAACAAGAGGATTTGTACAGGGAAGCATAGCCAAATACGGTTTCTATGCTTTTTACCCTGTACATTTCATTTTATTTATTCAGATTTGCGAAAGGTCTTTTCCCGGCATATTGATGTTTAAACTCTGATATCAGCATTGATTCAACATCTTCCGGTTCATCTGTTGGTAAAGGTTTCCAGCAAAATAACAGTTCTTCTGCATCACTTAACTGCCAAATATAACGTCCTCCTTTATGTCCGACAGGTTTGCCTTGTCCAAATTTTAGATATTGCAATATTCTACTTCTTAATGTAGCTTCTTTACCTTCTCCTCCAGCTTTACCGATATAAAGTACAGGTGTATTATAAACCCACTTTTCTTGTAAGATTTTTATTGCTACATTAGGATCTGTTCCTTTAAAATATCCACCGCTACCTTTATCTAAAAAGAATGGTTCTTTTGTAATAATACGTAACACCATATATACTCCTCTTATTGCGGGTATTTGCGAATAATTATTCAATAAACTTTTAACTGAAACAAATCCATAAAATCCTTCATTCTTAAACGATTCTATTTCCCCAAAATCGATTCTATTAATCCAGTTTGAATCTTTATTTTTATTAGTTCCTTGGTTAATAATGGCGTTCTTACTTTTACTCTTATCAGTAATAATTGTAGATGTTGTCTTATCTATAATCTTTATTTTCCCGGTATCAATGAGTTCATCTAAATCATCAAGAGTACAATCTATTATTCCCCAATCATCCCTTCCGAAAAAACCTATTTTACGCATTCTATTACGTAACTGTTTTTGACTATTTCTTGGAGCATTTTGACGTTCTGTTATCAATTCTCTTAGTTTTACTATTTCAGCAGATGTAAACCTATCTTTTCCTTTCATCATATTAGCTTTATTAAAGTTCATATTTAAATTACAAATTCAAATTCACCTTTCCAAACTCCAGGTATCTTCTCCTGAACTTCTCATAAATCAGAGCATAATACTCCGGAAGATACTGTATCATAGCATCCACGAAATCCTCTAAAGAAACAGCACTCAGCATGTTGATTAGCAAAAGTTCACTATTTATTTTTATGGAGGTTAATAAGAGTTACTTCTTCATAAGACATCACTTCTATAAAAATTCTCCTTAAAGAATTTTACACCCGTGTTGTCCTTCACAAGTTTAGCAAAATCTGATATTACCTTATCCGTCTCTGATTGTGATGCAAAGCGTTGCATCTCATATTTCTTTAAAATGGTATGTTCCTTATCTGTTGAAGTTATAATTGTATCTTTTGATGACTCCAAGAAACGAGTCAAGAAATCTTTTTGTGATTCATTTGGTCGATTCGGATCACCTAACCATAATTGTGAGAATTTGGTAGTATATACAGAAACATTGAATACTATATATGAATGCGACACTTCAGAATTGGCATATGAAGAAACATCTGTCATATGCTTATTCTCATCATTGGATATAAAATATCCATCATCCGAAACCTGGAATACTGACATTTCTACAGTGTGTTTCCCTATTTTTATAGTTCCGAAATAATACTCAAAGAAATGACCATACAGAAAGTCTAGCCCCCACATATCCTTAAAGACATTCAATTTTGCATATTCCTTGTCTGGGCTGTTCCTTCTATTTTTAATCTCGTCACTATACCAGTTCTTGCTTCCCCACATATCAGTATATGGTGTTTGTTCTCTGATATAATTTACGATGTTAAGTATACGTTTCTGGTATCTTGAAAGCAGTCTGAATGCATTTCTTACATCAACGAATATATTGTCAATCTCTTTTTTCATATCGTAAAGTATTTTTTTAAGTTATCTATTGAAGATGAATTTATTATATTCTTTTCCGTTGCCATGGTATTGAACCAGTCTATATTATACACACCATTTATATTGAAGGCCAGTATTATATTATCAAGTAAACGCAGTGTAGCTGAAGTATTCATATCAGGAACACTAATCCTTTTCAATTCGCTTCTATATTTGTTCGTAGCTATTAACAAAGAAAGCCAATTGCATTTGAAAATTAAATGCTTTCTACTACGTACCTTTATCTCTTCAATATCCATTGACATATTACCTCCTACTGCAATGAATATGACAGGCTTTTCTTCTTTTCCATATTCATTATCATATGCTGTTAATTCCTGAGTCCATTGTTTCAAATACTGACCACCATAATCTCCGTATTTCGCCTCAATAATTACATCAAATTCTTCAAAACGTATAAATAAATCAGGCTCTACATAAGTATTGTTATCTGTACCAGTATTATCCCAATGTGACCAAAACTCATAAGATAATAATTTACCTGAATTAACCAACATTCTTTCATTATAGAAACAAGAAGACTTTAGTATGTGCCAAAATACATTATCTGGCAACAACATAAGGTTCTCGAAAACAGAGGAAGTTTTAGGATCCTCATAAGTATATTTATGTGCGTATGTACTATGTAACATATTATTACTTTTTCTTATCTGTTCTGCTATAGTTCTATATCCACCTTCCCAAACTCTAAGTATCTCCCCCTGAATCTCTCATAGACATGAGCATAATACTCCGGCAGATACTGTATCATCGCATCCACAAAGTCCTCCAAGGTAACATCACTCAGCTTGTATTCATACTCCGGCTTCAGATACCTCGTTACCGAACTGATTTCCTCTTCGGTTGACGGATGCTCCTTCGGCGAAAGCACTACAGAATACGAATCCTTCAGCCCTTCGACCATCCTATACCGCTCTGTAAGCAAAAGGTTTCTGTAAATCTGCGTAAGTTTTACTTTATCTCCCATCAGCAGCTTCTCAAAGTCTGCGCTGAACAGACCGGTATCAACGAGCATCTGTTTCTGCTCCTCACAACGGCTGGCCTCGTTCACTCCGAGCACATCCGTATATTTCGTCTCGATGGCGATGATATGCTTGCCACCCTTGTTATCCACGAATCGGATATACGCATCCATTGCAGACTTGTCGTTCGTGTAGTTCTCAATCGGTGTAGGAATAAACTCCAAACCGATTTCTGTCACCTCAAATACCGGGTAGTTCCTGAAGACTGACCTCACGGCAAGCGTAACCATTGCCGGATCCTGCTTCAACAGTAACATCAGGGGATGGAACAGGTTGAATGCCATCGGCTGGCTCGAAAGCAGGTTGTTGAACAGTCTGAACCCGTCTATCGTCTCATTTTCCCTTTTGTTGGCCACTCTTTCCTTGGCATACTCGAAAGTCTCCTTCATCAGGAAGTTCTTTCCGGACACCTCACCACCACTTATCATGTTTCCATACTTTCGCTTGGAGGCTCTTGTAGGTCCAAATCCTTCCTCTTCGCCTATCTCCACTCTGTACATAGACTGGAGGAGCCTTGCTTTTCTGGTGAAAGCATTGTCGCTTCCACACTGGTTTCCATATATATTATCCATTATTTTTCTATTTATTTGTGTAGTCCTCATTAATCATATTCCTTTTAAAGAAATTATGATATAACGTATTTCCATTATTTATAATTACTATATTTTGCTTTGATCTCGTTATTGCCGTATATATTACTTCTGGTTTATTTAGTGAGCTATTTATTGTATAACCGTTACCATCACCTTCAGGTTGTAATAATATAATTACATTTGCTGCGTCCCATCCCTGGAAACTATGAATTGTTGAGAATTTTAATCCTCTATCCATCATAGTAAATTTCAACTTCTTTACAGTGTCATCCTTTAATTTATTTTTTTCATCTATTGGTATAAATGTTGTTATGGTTGGCTCATCTGTTGTTTTCCGATAGTTGTATTCTATGTCTTTTAGGATAATAGAATTTTGGCCTAAAATTACAGTCTCATTGACATCAAAGCCTTCAATTCTTAATATACTGGATATAATTTGTGTCAGCTTATTTATATTTATGTCTGAATTGTTATACATGTACTTTAAACAAGTAAACATACCATCTTGGAGCAATTCTGCTTTTTCAAAATTGTCAGCATTTATAAAACCAAAATCATTTTGAAATTTCTTGGCTAAACTTGTCAATTGATTGTTTGCAAATCTGTGGCATTTACTTAATTGCCGATTCCATTCTCCTCCAATAACTCCTATACGAATATCTCCATTTGAATCAGTATCTCTATTATATATATTCTGTTTAGGATCTCCAAAAACCACAAACTCACCATTTTCCTTCAGGAATTTATTATAAAGAATTTGAAGCCACTCACTTTTATAACTTTGAACTTCATCTATAAATATGGCATCAAAATGCTCTATATCATTTTCTTTATTATCAAAAAAAGTTGTATCATCAAACGAATTAAAATATACATGTTTCCCAATAGTTTGAGCCTGTTCCTTAAAAAAATGGTGATAGTGACTAATATGTAGCTTGTTCCAATAGAAATCAGCTCTTACATCATTGATGCGATATCGTAAATAGTTGGATAAAGTTTTATTGTATGTCAAAATAAGTATATTACCACCAGTTCTAATTTGGGCGTTTACAGCCCTAGTTGCAAGAACTTGTGTTTTACCAGCCCCTGCAACACCGCTAATTTTTTGTTTCCTTTTAGCTATACTTTGTGAAAGATTCCTTTGTATCGTAGTTAAATTTATAGATTTACCTTGTCTGTAAGAATGCCATTTGGGTGTTAATTCTTTTAATAGACTATAAAACAACTGCTTATCGAAAGACTCACGCTCTTGATTTAAATTCAACCAATTTAATGCAGACATCATTCTTGTTTTATTATTTATGACATCCTTACCTAACAAAGAAATATATTTAGTATCTTCTTTTTCAAATATTTTTTTTATCTCCTCAGTCGTATTTTCTGTAAAAAAAATAGCAGTTTTTACCAATGAATAATTCTTCTTATCCTCTTCTGTTTTTTTGAATAATAATTCATTTTGTCTGAAAAACTCAAGACGTGTTTCTACGATGTCTTTTATAAATATATTATTTTCGTCCTCAATTGGATTAATATCATTCTCTTCGTTAACGTCATCAAACACATCTGATTTTGTTAAAAATCTATTGCAGATGTTTATTATCAATATCCCTTTCTTCTCACATATCAATACCAAGTCAGCTTTCTTTCCATATATTTTTTGTTTTATGAGAATAATGTCATTGGGCGAAATCTGATTTAATAAATACAAGTATATTAAGCGTAATTCTTCAGATATAATACCATTCTGAACTGCAAGACGTGGATCATATTCATTATATACCGTATTTTTACTGTCTGTAAAATCCGGTACCATAATATTTTCAATATTATTTACATTTAAAGGATTTCCATTGTAAACAAAACATTTGGTTTTACATGTAAACGTATAAAATGTGTCTGATGTTTTTCCATATTGGGAATCGTCTACATTAGAAAAATAATCCTGTTCACCAAAGATACTACAGAACTGTTCAATCTTATATGCATTACTATTTTTAGGCCCGATGCATAGAATAATATTATTTCTGCTTTTATCACTTACAATATTTGCCAGTTTACCTAAATCAATACTATCAATATCTAGTATATTAGAAAATATATGAATAACATTTTTATATCTGTAACCTAATTCATGAATTTCATTTTCTTTTCCTGCTCCAGGTAAATAACTTTGTATTGGCTGTATACATACAGCACCATTAGTTGCAATTGTAAGATTTATTTCTGCCCTTTCCAATGCAAATTTTGATGGTTCTATAAGTGTTATTTGTTTTAACCATTGTAGTAAATCATGTTCTTTAAAGCAGTCAACAACACACATTGAACCAATACCTTGCCCACATCCCCAATCAACAATTTCAATACTGCCTGATATATTATCAAAAGGAAAGTTCTGTAAAGCTGATCTGCATTTTATCATATGCATTTCCCCATAGGCAGCAATATAACAGTTTAAAGCATCTTCATTGTCTAATAAAGCAACACCATTATGAAGATCTGGATATCTATATGGTCTTGTCTTATAATCTGAAGGCGTTAAACTTCTACATGTTTCTATTACATCTTGCATAGAAAGAGATGCTTTCGCTTTTATATGTTCATAGTATTCTCTCATTCCTTTATCTACCGGTTATATTTTCATTATGCGGATTTTCTCTATGTTTCACATAATTCTGTTTAGCAATCTCCTTGCTCGAATTTGCGTAACAATATTCACAAAGATGCGGACATGTATTGTACTCTCCTATATCCTTGCTATCTATACATCCGCAGACTTTCCTTTGACCTTTATCTTTCTTGTTTTTCTTATATTCAACACTAATCTCTCCGAATATATCCTTCGTAACTTCTACACCTATATGGTTCATCAGCAGCATGTCATCAGAGAAATACTTTATCATCAATTCATCATCTATACACTTGTTATGCTTGATACCAAACATATCCAGGTCTATCTTTTCAGCGCATGTGGCCAGTTCGAGTTTCCATTCCTTGTTCATATCCACGAGCCCAGTAGCAAACTCTATCATATCTTCCTGTGAAAACTCTCTATACTGAATATTGTTCTTATAGAGATTGTTCTGTACCTTCTTATATGACGAAATATCAGCAAAACTGAAGACAAGTTTCTCTGTATATCCGTTCAATTTGACTCCTATATTGTAAATCTTCTCCAAGAGATCATCTACTATCAAACCTTTGGCTAATATCAATGGGTCAAATCTCCATATTACTTTTCCATATCCTAATCTATCAACCAACCTCTTGAATGTATCCATTCTATTACTTAATGATGGTACACCCATCTCCAGTTTCTCTTCATAATAGTCATTCAATGTAAACTGGATATAGCTATTTATGCCTCTATTATCTAAATAGTCCAATAAACCTCCTGTCTTAAGAAGTGGAATTGGATTCTTTGACCAGAATACAATAAGCCTTGTCTTATCGTATGCCACATAAGATTTTACCCCATTGAAAGGGTTTTTCCAAACTGAGTATCCTTTATGCAGCCTTTCCTGGAACCAGTCTGCATAAAAGGCAGGTATATCTGTAGCACGGCTTGCTGACACAATAACCGGTGCACCAGCTTCTACACTTATACCATCGTCTGTATTTATCGTTATCTTTTCCATTTTTACTGTTTACTGAAATCAGTTCGTTTCTAATAACTCTAAAATTACTTTTGAGGATAAGAATACACATAAACTTAATGGCCATTCTGTGTTGCATGGTGTATTATCATCATTACAATTTCCAGCACATAATATCCCTACAACTTCTCCATTCAGAAATACAGGACTACCACTACTTCCTGATTTAAGCTGTTCATCAGTCTCAGATGCATAGTAATTTCCATCTTTTAATCCATTTACTACAGTATTACACTCTACATATTCTTCTCCTAACATTCGCCAACTACAGCTTTTCAACACATCACCTTTTTCTGGAACAACATCAGAAAGAACCAGCGGACTATTGGCATTTGGAACAGAATATACAGCTATATCATACCCATCAGAATCATTTTCATCATTATGGAAAACTATAGGATTAATCAAAGCTATTCTTTTACCATTCCATCTAATCCTTGGGTTTTCACATTTAGATATCACATGACCTGCTGTTATAAACATATCTCCAACCATTACACCGCAACCTTCATTATAGTTATCGGATATAATGGATAGAACGTATTGCTTCATTTTTGTTATATCTTGAATCTTATCCATATCAGTTACTTATCAAAAATAATATATAACTACCTTATCTTTAACATATTCGAAAGCATCCTTCATAAAGAAAAGTTCTTGCCAGACACTTCTCCTCACTAATAATGTTTCAGTATTTAAGCTTGGTAGCCATTGTTGCCCCGATTTCTTCCTTTTCACCTATCTACACCATATACATAGATAGAGTAGCCTTACGCTCTTGGTGAAAGTGTTATCGATCCCACGCTGATTCCCGTATATGTTATTTAAATCTTTCATTCTATCTATTAAGAATTTATTATTTCTATTGCTTATTTAATAATTTCCCTCATACCTTCCAACACTCTTATTATTGGAGCTGTTTCGTCTATTTCTTTTGGGATATAAGGATTATCATCAGGTTCAATAGCAATTTGTGCATCGTCATTAATATCAATCAAGTATGCTTCTCTAAATTCAACATCATTAAATTTGAATGCTTCATCAAATGAGTTTGGCATAATGATATTATTATTTTCTGTTATCTGAAAAGCCATTAGCCAACAACCTCCAAACCGCTTATATTGTTCTTCAAAACGAGCAAGATTTTCATTGGATGATGGCGTCATTGTATGTTTTCTGGTTATTGTCGCAATATACCTTTGTTCCTCATTATCTTCATCCGATAATACAGGAGCGATACATATGCGATAATACGCAGGATTATTAGCATCTATCCCTTTTATTATGTAGATTCGAACATTTGGCTTGCCCTTATCTTTTATTGGCCTCCATTCCGAAGTAATTGCCTGACCGCGTTCTAAGTTTTCAAAAGCTAAACCAAAAAAAGGTGGCATTGTCCCATATACGTCATGAACAAAACCGCAACCTTTCCAACCTGCATCGTCCCACAAGGTCATATCTGAATTAATCTTGACAGTTGTTACATCAGATTGCAGATGGTTAATATAACTTCTTTCCTTAAAGTCTGTATGTGAACCCTTGTAAATATAATCTTTATCTGTTTTGCGCATCCAATCTTCTAATTTATATTTAAATGTTGGACCCAAAACATTGCGCATATCAAGTTTTGTATGTTGTAGTACGGAAACTCTATCTATAAGACGTTCACCATTTTGTTTTGACTGTAGTATCAACTCAATATTCTCCTGTGTGACAGAATTACGTAATAACAAACTTGAAATAAACATCGCTATACATTCCCAACATTTTTTATCATTGAAATCATCCTTATTTATTCTGAATTCATATTCAGAATTTTTTGTTAATGGTACCATAGTAGAAGGTGTAGTTGACCATATAACACGTATATTAATTTCATTATCAATCGCTATTATTTCGAATTCTTCAAAAGTCGCAAAGAAAGATTCAATGGAAGCTAGGAAGATTTCTATTAGCTGTTGGGTCTCGCAGTCATTTTCATAAGTAACAGTGATAATAAAATTCCGCACAGTTGTTTTTAGATATGCGTATCCTGCAGTTGAAATATTGATTTTATCAAGAAGTTGATTAAGAAGTGGTTGATTTTGAAGTCTGGAATGCTCAACTACGTCTTGTAGTATTGGTAAACATTTTTTATCAACCTCATCCGGATATCCCAATATTAGTTTAAGATACTCAGAACAAATAACCATACCTAATCTTTCAAATACATCAGGTAATTTTGCTATTGCAGGATGACGCAGATCCGTTACAGATAACCTGCAAGCCCATGAAGCATCATCCTTTTCACATGATTGTTTAAATATATCTTCATTCCAGAATTGTCCATTTGATGCTACTACTTGCATAAGTTCATACCAGTTCCAGTACATGACTATGCGCCCCAAAAGCAATTCTATTTTACATAGTTCATGTAAAACTGTAATTAGCAAGTGAGGTACTACACCAGTAGTATAAAATTGTTTCATTAAGAAGGAAACAGACTTTAATAAATATGCTTTTGCACTATAAGGCAAATCAAGATTACTAAGCGCTATACCCATATAACCTGAAGATTTTATCAGTTTTTCTTGATATTCTTCTTGCTCATAGGCATAAACACAAAATCCAAGATGCTTGATGGCATACTTCCATTTCTTTTTATTAATTTGTTTTTTTGCTCTTGAGAATCGTAAATCTGCAGCATCTACTCTTGATCTTTTATCAGCAAGTATGTCCGCCATTTCATCAATCAGTTCATCAAATTCCAAATTATCTTCGATTATATCCGAAAGCATTTCCATTATTTTGAAATTGGTTTCAAAACTGATTTCCGAATGTGATGCTGATTCTAATAGTAATGGTCGCAAAGTAGCAATATCTTCATCAATAGGAGTATTTTGTTGGATATGCTCTATTAATTGTTGTACCGCAATGTAAATACGTAAAAAAAGCAAACAGGATGGCTTATTATTTTCGGTTTTTAGCCGTTCCTCAAATATTTTAATATATTTATATTCAGTTTTAACTTTCTCTAAATCATATAATCCAGCCCTTCCAACATTGATTAAATTAGTCAGTATATTGGTAAGTCTCTCTATTCTGAATACAGTACAGTCAGATTCAATAAATTGCTTTAATTTCTGAAAATCAGCATATGTAGCATCAATATCCTCGTACCAGAAGAAACTTGTCCAAGCATGATCATAAATCAAAAGAAACATCTGTTGAGGTGAACCATGCCTTTCACATTCTCGCATAGCACGGTTAAATCGTCCTTCAACTTCTGTCCGTGGACGCTCAAGGCCTCTGCTTAAAAGGCATGCCTCATGAAGCTCGTTGACGTAACCAGTATCTAATCCTTCTATATTACGCCATATATTTTTTTCAATTTCATCTAGTCTTTCTTGTCGAGCCTTATCTCTAGGTCCGACAGTCACAGAGTGTTTCTTGTATTCATCAGAAAATCCCAAATGTTCAAGAGCAAGATCAATGCACCTATCCTGAAATACAGAGTTCTCACACCAAAGACAATCAAATATTTCTACTTTTAGGCCATATTTTTCTGTGAGATTTTTCTCAACTTCAGCACGTGTACTAGCTTTTATAAATTGATTAGAGAAAAAAAGAGCGCGAGTATATCCTCTTTTTGTCCCAACAATCTTCTCAATATCACTCTCAATCTTTGGTTTCCATTGTTTTTTACAACTAATGGCAAACGCCCAAAGTTCATTACCTTTTGCTGTATTTTCGCTTGAGTACCACTTATCTGAAATATCATCCGAGACCTGATATGTCTCCGCATCTACTTTACCATCACCACCACCGTCTGGACCTGTTTGTGGTTTGATATTCGGTGTTATTTTTCTTTGCGCAACAGCTACAATAAAATTTTCAAATGCACTCTGTTTTTTTTGTATAGAGAGAAAATTCATTTGCTGTTCAAACAACTCTTTTGTTAACGGAATATCATATGTTTCCACTGTATCGGAAAATTTTTCTGGGCGTTTCTCTCTGTAGTAAGAGGAAAAAGATGAAGCTGTATATTCTTGATTGCTGTTTATGTTTGATGAATCCATATAATAAGTAACTATTTAGAACGTAAATATAACGATTTTAAGATATGAATTCAAAATAAGTTTGATTAATATTTAACTAGCTGATACAATAAGGAATAATACAAAGTTTATTTTATGATAATAAGCCTAGAATTATATATTCACATTATTGGGGGAAATCATTATTTAAAGTAACATCTTCAATATACTAATAATTTCCACCAAATAATTCGGATCTTCCGCATACCCAATCTCATCAAGCCAAAGCAAATAGTTACCACCTTTATATTTGTATTGAACTTTTGTATAATAAGCCCGAACACTTTCCGTCCAATGATTGAATTCATAGTATTTCCCTGTACGTGGATTGGTAAGTCCGAAAAGATTATGCTTGTTCCGACATACCGATGAACGGAACCATCCGGTTTCCAGTATAGCCTGAGCCAATACGATTTTGGGATATAGGATTCCGTTTCTAATGATTTCTTTATAAAGGCTGGGGATGGTAAGTTCAGGAAGATGATTTTCTGATTTAGTAATATCATCTGTTTTCTTTTGCAGTTCTGTTTTTAGGGATGCATTCCTGTCACTATTCCAGCTGATATTTTCCAATTTTTTATGATTGTCCGGCCCGACAATCAGGGTATCTTTTACCATCATCTTATTCTTTTTCCCTTCTGTAACATCCTTTGCTGCACGGTTATAAGACTCTTTTCGTCTTTCTGTAGGCAGAATTTCCGAATCTCTGGTTATCGTATAGAACTGTGCCGATACGCTTACCGGCAAAAACATCAGTAGCAATAAAATCAGAATAGTGTTGCGCATTTCTTTTTCAGGGGATTGCCGTAAATACATTTGTGGCATTCAGGCGGTTAGAACCGCAAATATAACAGCTTAATTACAGTAATATGGAAATGCACAACAGAAATCAGTCCGATTTATTGCCATACGAGAAACTGGCAATACTGGGTATCGACCGTGAAAAAGCGGACAGCTTACCCATGGAAGTGAAGGAGAAGCTGATGGCAGGTGAAGTGACTCCCATCATGCAGGTATCCATCAACGCAAGGAACGGCAGCATCATTACCATGCCGATGAAGCTACAGATGACTACAGACAAGAACGGTGCTCCGGCTCTTATAGCTTATCCGGTACGTGCCGAACTGGACCGGGAACGCAACAAGGTTCTCAATCTCACTCAGCAGGAGGCTGAACGCCTGACCAAAGGTGAGGTAATACAGAAGGCGGTCAACGTAAACGGTGAAAAGACTCAGCAGTATCTCCAGCTTGATCCGGAAACGAAATCCGTCATTCACAGACGTGTTACAGACATCAAGCTGGAGCAGCGTCTGAAGGACATGGAGAAGGTAAACGACATTGAACTGGGTATGCAGCAGAAGCAGCAGGTACGGGAGGGAAAACCTGTTGAGCTAAATGTGGGCGGCGAGAAGGTTTCAGTCGGCATTGACCTGAAGGAGCAGCAGGGATTCAGGCTTATCAAGGGGGACATGAAGGAATGGGAAAGACAGAAGAAGCTCCGCTATGATGAGATTCATCCTGAATACCTCGGCCTTGTCATGACTGACAAGAACCGTTGGGAGTATCAGAAGGTGGTGGACAGACAGTCCGTGGAGCGTGCCAATTCACTCTCTCCATCCCGGAAGGAAACAAAAGCAAACAGCCTTAAACTCTAATACTGATTCCTATGGCCAAAAAGACAGATTCAGATAATGATAACGGTATCATACGGCAGTTCAACGAACTGAAGAAGAAGCATCCGGATGCCATGCTGCTGTTCAGACGGAACAGTTTCTATGAACTATATAAACAGGATGCCGTCAAGGCTGCCACAGTGCTTGCCATCGAGATTGCAGACAGGATGCTACCTGACTACAAGAGGCCTGTAAAGGTTGCATCATTCCCTCAATCAGCACTTGATATTTATCTGCCCAGGCTGATACGTTCCGGAATCAGGGTCGCAATCTGTGATGCACTGGACAGTCCTTTGAAGAAGAAGGTCGGACAGGACAAGGCTGAGAATAATGACAGAACCATTCAAAACAATACAGATATGGGAAAGAAGAAAAAGGAACAGGGTGCGCAGGAAGCTCCTGACAGAACAGTGGAGAACACTGTTGATGTAAAACCTGCAAGGGAAAAGAAGTCGAAGGCCAAAGTTGAGACCAAAGCTGAAACCAGGACGGATAATGAGGTAAAGACCGAAAAGAAGGACGGACAGAAAACGGAGACAGCTCAGGAACGCAAGCCCCGTGAGCCGCAGATGGTGACTACCAACGGTGAAAAGGTAACTCATGGTCATGCCTACCAGAGTACCACCAATCCTGCCGAATGGTACTTTACCG